>Ga0209756_1000033_pt1 | contig 134500 bp, 127 predicted proteins | sample ETNvirenome_6_85_FD_184071 | JGI IMG/M metagenome (GOLD analysis project Ga0209756, IMG submission 184071) | Marine viral communities from the Pacific Ocean - ETNP_6_85 (SPAdes) (version 3) | ecosystem: Environmental > Aquatic > Marine > Oceanic | place: Pacific Ocean | collected 2013-06-19 | reverse complement strand
ATTTTTATAACATTTATAGGTCACAAGCGATCCAGTCTTCATGTATTAATTAGAAAAAAAAAGAGGGCATGCGCCCTCTTCCTTAATTTATTATTCATTCATTGAGTTATTTTTTGCTAAACAAAGCAAGCAGCACTCCAACTGCTGCTAAACCGACAAGACCTTCACTGCCCAATTGTTTAGTGATGTCTACGATTCCTCCGACAACATCTACTGGCAAAAACGGTGCATTTGGTCCGAAAAGAACCTGCACAACGACGGCGGTTGCCAAAAGTGCCAAACCAGCGCCAGTAATTGCTCGAAACATGTCACCGACTTTATTCAATGCTGCTGTTACTTTATCCATAATATTACCTCTTATAGTTAAACTGCGACCTAGAGGTCGCAGCATTATTAGCGCAATACGCTAAATCAAATTGTTTTTTACTTAAATATTTTCAACACTTCTTCGCGAACTATTGCATCTAGTTCACTTGAGTGCTCTTCTTCGTCAGGAGCTTCATTTGCGGAAACCGTAGTAGAGATCTCTGCGCCAGCGGCGGTTGCCAAATCATGCAAAGCAGCAAAAGCACGTGCAGCTAATCCCGCTACGTCTCCCTTGTCTTCTGATTCATGATCTTCGTGGCCACACCCCTCATAAAATCGCACAATTGTTTGATCATGCTTGAGAGATTCTTCTGCCTCTTCGACCGTTTGCTCATCGGGGGGAGGTGGAAATACGTCTCCGTCTTCTTCTAACTTGTCTTCATCTTCGTCAAGAACTTCTTTGACTAGATTTCTCAAACTTTCGGTGGTGAGTTTCATATTATTTTCTCCCTTTGCTTGAGGATTTTCTAACTGTTCCTCGCTTAGTAATTAGTTCTTGAGTCTCCTCATAGACCTGCTGCGCAGCTTTTTTTGCCGCTTTGCCCTTTTCGCCATTCATTTCTTCCATAAAAAATTCACGCAGTGTTGTCGAGAGAGTTCCCATGGTCCGAAAAATTTTAAACATCTGCTGGTTGACATCGGTTATAATTTCTAGAAGCGCACCGCGCACTTTCTCTCGACCAACACTCAAAGTTCCTACATCTGTAGTGTCTTCGTCCATTATCATTTGGTCTTGTGTCAGAAGAAACCGCTTAGTATTTAAATATCCATTCGAATATCTTTTGATGAAATCCCAAAATTCCTTGCCATCTAACCCTTCTAATAGTTTTTGAGACTGATCGAAACTCAAAAATCTAAATTTAGATGTATTGTTTTTCTTCGCATTAATGCGACCAACTACTTTTTTCATCGCTACGCTTTCGGTGTCAGCGTTCTGGTTCCATTGGCGCCACTCTCGCGCCAAATACTCATAGGTTTTGGCGGGAAAGTTATGACGCGATTCTGGATCAAAATCTTCGGGATGCATTTTAGAATAATTATTTATTTGGTGAATGTTTTTGAGTGGAACTCCGTTTTCGAGATCTATCTTCTTAGCATCTTCCAAGGAAATCCTACCAACCCCTTTTAATTTCTGATCTATTGAATATGAATTACCGTGTCCCTGAAGAGCTGCCTTGATATGATCTTGGTCTATATATTCTACCCACTTCAGTTGAGTGTGGTGTTGTGCTCCTCCATCTAACATCGCACGAGATGCTTTATTAGCTATTTGTAAACACCTTCTCCCATCCGTAGAACGTCCAAGGAGTCTGAGGATGGAGGAGCGATCAAAGATAAATTGCCAAAACTTAAGTTGACCCTGTGTTTTTTCACCCTTTCCTTCCAAGTCTTTGAGGACGACCACATACTGCATAGATCCAGTTTTAGATAAATCATTAATCAGATCACTAAAAGAACCGTCGATGGTGGTTCCCCCTTCTGTTAAGAGTTTCAAACTAACATATCTTAAGGTTCCCTGTCCTTTCTTGCCCGTCTTATATTTAAAGTCGGCAATTGTCTCGCCCCCTCCCGAACCCTTAGCAGGAATCTGTTGCCCTCCTGTTAAGACTCCCAGCAATGCTTCAAACAAAAATCCAGCAGTTGCTTTATTAAAATCAGAAATAATATAAGTAAGAGTTTTATAAAACACTAAGAAACTTAATACCTCGGACAAATTCATATCTTTAGCTGTCTCAGCGGCGTTGTCCATGAATTTTTGAATTAACCCAATCCTCTCTTCTAGAGTATTCGCGCCTTCGGTAATGGTGGACAAATAATTAGACATTTCAGATCTAGTTTCGTTGGCAATCTTTCCCTTCTTCTTGCGCGGGTCTGCCCATCCCAGTTCCGATAGCGTAGGGAGCGGGATACTATGCCAAGCAGCGTCTATATCTAGGTTGCCCGATTCGTCAACTTCCTCCATCAGCAATGAAAGTCGCCCAATTTCCTTATCAATCATTTCCACCAAGGAAGTGACAGGAAAAAAATCATCAGATGGAGATTCTTTCTTTAGATCGAGATTTTCAGAAATTTCTTTTTCGACAAATTCCACTAAGTGTTTAATGCTCATAGGTGCGCCTCTTCTTTATAAATAGATTCCTAAAAGTAATAAACCAAAGAAAGATTGGGGATCGGGAAGAAACCAAGTAGTTCCACCCCATCGCCTATTCCTAGACTAGTTGAGAGAGGAACATCAAAGGATACGCCCACTGTGTCCCAAAATAAGACTTCAATCCCTAAACCCGCGCCAACATTAGCTATGGCGCCATGGGTGAACCTTTCCGGTACCGTAACACAGTTCTCATCTGTTTGAGTAATCTGATTCCAATCGCACATTTCGTATTCATGATGTGCGGTGCGATTAAAGAAGGTACCTACCCCCACCAATCCATAGAGGCGCGCATATTTCATCTTAGCGAATGTATAACTCAAGTTACCGCCAACTGATCCCATCAACATATCATTGGGCGAACCAAATGCACCCAAAGTTAATTGGTATCCGAAATCGTTTAAATAACCTTTGTGAGTCAGTCCCACACCGCTAGTTGCACCGGTGGCCGCACCCAGTCCAAAGTAATCGCTCTTTTCCTGCGCATACGTAGGAAAGCAGAATAGCATTGCTGCTATTAGTAATAGTTTTTTCATTAGAAGTTTCTCCTTACTCAGAATCGTCTGTAATTTTTTTGCGGCATATCGTTTTATTTTTTTGCTATATGTCACAGTCCACCCTAATATATGGTACGGGTAGCCGGACTCGAACCGGCAAGATCAAAGATCGAGGCATTTTAAGTGCCTTGCGTATACTAATTCCGCCATCCCGGCTCCCATTTTCAAAATCTGCCTACACTATACCACACTTTGCGAAGGTTGTCAAGAAGTTTCTTCAGCGTTGCCTACGATTTCTTCCCGGTCTACTCCAAATGGATTATGTTCGTGATACTTAAGGGTGTAGTTGGGTCTCTTTAGATTCTTTGCGACATCGGTCCCCATATAGGTACAATAACCTTCCCAGTTGTCAATCTTATAATATGATTTACACTCCGCCGTATTGTGATCTTCCAAATCTAACCACCCGAAAACCTTTTCTAGGGAATAGTGTTTCGCGTCATGCCTTTCATTTACAGGAAGAACATCTCCCTTTATGGTGCGGGACTCTTCATCAAAATAAGACCCTGGTTCATACTTCCCCGTTCCGCCTCGAATGATTCTTCTAAATTCTTTCCAGTCCTTCGCATCAAAAGTAAAAGAAAGATACTCGCCGTCCTTTATTGTCTTTCCCTTGTGCGACAGATAGAATTTTTTCTTGCTAGATATTTGCGTGCGATGCTCTTTCATCTGAAGGGCATCGTAGACTCCATAAGGAAAAGAAACATAATACTTATCAGGAACTGTCCACTTACTTATCATCTTTGATATCGAAAACGCGCGCATTGAACCATAAACAATGCTCCATGAAAGACAGTCCCTCTTATCTCTATCTTTGGGATGTATGGGAACGTAATATATTGGTATATATTTTATATGTTCCGAAGCGTGCTTTACAAAGTGACTCTTAATAACTGGGAGGGTGGTGGGATCACATATTCTGTCGCCCAAACGATGGCGGATCAAAGACTGCATTTCTTTATGGCACACCACCCATATGCTCTCGCAACCAGCGACGGCGCACTCGTATACACTTCGTTCAACTGCAAGATAATTATTCCCAATGGGAATTAGACTATCGTGCCAAGGGAATTTAAAATCTAATGGTTGCGCTGCTACCGGGACAATGCCCACCAAATTATAATAAGTTGTTGTACTCGGTTTCTTATCCATCCAGATACCGATTCCTCAATTCAAAATCTTGTAAGAGTTCGTCTTCGTCGAAGGGGGGAATTATGATTGTCTCTACCTCTCGTCTCGCCGTCTCTATTTTAACGGATAAATAATTATGCTTGGTGGGATCTTTCTTGTTCACGCCATTTTTTGGACCACGTATGCCCGCTTCTTTCATCATGTGTAAAACCTTAAATCTCACATAAGTATCACAATATTCCACGCTATCAATTTGCTTGCGGTTCAAATAAGAAACCGCTACCATATCCTTCTTGCCACTCCAATTGCCGTCTATCCGATGAGAGGGATAAAAATAAACCTCTCTAGCCAAGTCGTCGTCGCTGATCATCTTTTCGACCTTGTGGGGTGAACTTTGCCTATCGTTAATCCAATCAAGAACACGATACTTTTTGGCGCGCCCAAGTTCGTTGTCCCACCCTTCCAACTGAGTGTCATCGAAGACGATCAACTCGCCGAATCGAAGCGTAGCAAAGAAGGGACCATCCGTAAAGAGTTTTAGGATATTGTTATCCTCTACCCTAATACTTGTACCGCCGGGTGCCATCGGTGCGGTGCCGGACAAAGATAGTTGAAACGCTAATTTGTGCCACAGTTGTTGCTTACTGTTGCCTCTTTCATCCACCTCAAAGAACGAGGGGATCCTGGGACTAACCCACACTACAGGTATTTTATTTTTATACGCGTAGAGCAGTGCTGCCAAAGATCCCCCTACAATAATCTTATTGTAGTGCGGAACAATCATTTCCTCTCTTTTCTATATGCGCCCACTGTAATAGGAAACAGTTCAGTTGCTATTTCCAAACATGCTTCGGCAACCTTCTGTATCTCCCATTGCGCTCCTTCGTGGGTTCGCAAATCAATGAACTTTAGCAAATTATTTAGATTTACTGTGCCATAATATTGAGTATACATGTTCTGCGGTAGCACTCCCCTCGCTTGCTCGCGGCATACGCCAGCGTCAAGTAAACTCTGATAGACTCGCATAGATTCCTTGTGGTGTTCTCTAGTTATGCCGCTGGCGTATACGGGCAGACCACCTCCTTCAGGAAAAGACTTCTCATTCCATGCCACGATAGGATCGCTAGTGTCCCCCACATTGCTTGCCTGCCTGTTGCTATCATGTTGAGTCCTGAACTCTTTCGGTTCATAAAACTGAATATCCACATCGGTATACCTCCGTGAGATCTCATTGTACGACCAAGTTCGATGCCTGTGGTGTTGGGAGCGGACGAAGAGGGGAACAGTAAGGCGCATTGTTATGCTGCAATGTTCAAGTGTGGAGGTATGACCGTTCTTCACCAAATAAGAGATAAGTTTCTTATCGTCTTCGTTTAGTTTTTTTTTATGCACACCGAAAGAAACGCGAGCAGAATTTACCACGGATAAATCGCTGCCCATGTGTTCCACATATTCTACTGAACCTTTTCCGTCGCCATAGAGGTGAATCTTTTTCTTCCTCATTTCTCTTGGAGTAGCGGCGTGCGTCAGTGGAAACCGAAATGTGAGATCAGTCTTCATTGAATGGGGCGCCTTGCGGCGTTTCGCGCTTGAGAGTGACCGGTCCAGAACGCAGCACAATTAAGTTCTCAGGAATAATATAATATTTCTTATTAGTCCCCAAATCTATCTGGCGCAACATGTTCTCTTCCACCACCACCAACTGCCCTTCGGCAAAATAATTTTCGCAATTGAGCGCAGATTCTATTACTCGATAAATCCCGAACTCTTTGACCATCTTATAGTCTTCCGGTATCAGAACCGGCGAAGTTTCCTTCTCTGTTGGTTCCACATCTTCTAGCAATACATGTCGGTTGAGAGGGACAAGCGCTTCCTGTGTCATTCAAATCACCTTCGTCCTTTCATAAAGATTAAAGAAATCTCTCATCTGATCTAAATCTACTTCTCCCTTCATCAACCTAAACGCTTTTACTGCGGTACTTATCTCTTCTTTTGTGAGCCACCCGTTTTCGACGTAGTTCTTCTTAAGATCTCTTCTTTGTTCTTTGTAGGGTTCCATCGCTTCTTCTAATTCTTTTATAGATTTTATATAATCTACGATTTTCTCTTCTTTTTCAGTGTCAGTTGATTCAACTGTGCTTACTACCTTTAAGTTAGTTGCCATAACTAATCTCCTTTTCTGTGCGTAAACCTATTATACATCAAATTTTATTGGTTGTCAAGTCTAAAAAATTAAATATACTCAAAATTATCTTATCTCGCAGGCGCCACCTTGGCATGCTAGTTCTCCCTTGAGGTCCGTGTTGTCTTCCACTTCGCTGATCCTCGTGAGATCCACCATGCTCAAAGACGCCATCATTTGTTCATAACTTTCTTTATCGCAATCTTCAAAGGGCGGTTGCTTGTAGGAACCACCATAATAAGGAAGCACAGAAAGTCCATTATAACAATGGCGGTTTTCCCACATCCACTCTCCCACCTCGTCCCACTCATCTTCTCTGAGCGAAACAGTAGCAGAAATATTGTGAGTATTTTGGCCGCGGCGATGTCCTGGTTTGATCCACTTCTCGTAAAACCACTTTACTCTTTCCAGCAACGTGAAGGCAGATTCGTGTCGCAATACGGCGCCTTGCGGTGCTTTCTGTGGCACCGCAATCACTGCCGTGTCGTGAGGTCTAAAGTATTCATCCTCAACCAGCTCTGGGTGGTTTGCCACAAGGTGAGGATAAATAGACTCATTTTTACCAACCCTAATGCGGCGGATATAATAATCATTATGCCACGCATGGATGCCCGAACTGCATCCCAGCGCCAAAGACGTTGTTCCCGCTGGTTTAATAGTGGTAAGACGAGCGGCAGTGTTGACGCCAATCTTCTCCGCAGTCTCAACGTTGACTCTCTTAACCTCTTGTACTGCCTCTTTCAGATTTAGGTCTTCCAACCTCCTGGAGGCGATTCCAGTTAAGCTTACGCCAATCAATGCTTCCTTTTCCGTTGTGCGCTGCCATACGGAGCGCAAATAATGAAAATTAGTATATCCTGCCTGCAACGTGCCAATGAAAGAAGCAGCAGAAACGCGGTTGTTGAGGTCTTCTTGATCTTCCACATCGGAAGAATTAACTTCACACAAGTTACAAAACTGGAATGGGCGGAGCGCTATTTCGCAACACGGGTTAGTTCCATAGTCCTTGTCGTTAGAAAAATAAATGCCTGGTTCTCCACTGTTGCTTAATTTAATTTTTTCCCATAGGTTATCAAAGAACTCTCGATCTATTTTATGTCTCAGTAAAACTGCACTGTTGTTAGATCTTCCTCGCTGCGGGTTTCTCTCAAACCAATTGCCATACTTACAAGCAATCATCTCTTCGTCATCTGCTGAAAACAATGAAATCAGAGCAGCGCGGCGGATTCCGCCTGCTAAAACTGCATCTGCAATGTGGCAAATGATATCATGCACTTCTAATGATCGCAGTTGATCTCCATCTTTCTTTTCGTTGAGGATACCTTTAATCTGACGTAAACAAGTCTTGAGGGGTTCGGGACCGGGCGCTTTGCCACCGCTTGTAACTAATTGTGCACCCTTGGCGCGTATGTCACTAAAATCAAAATTGATAGTAGGGGTGCCAAAAAAATAAGATTTCATTAGAATCTTTACTGCGTCGGCCCACCCCTCAATACTATCTCCAATAAGATATCGACGATTTCGTTCTGGGTTGGGCTTTCGGATGTCGGGGAGTCTCTCGACATGATGACGCTGCACGCTGTACCCTACGCCGGTGCCGCCCAGCAGCAGAAAGAGCACCTCACTAAACGCGCGCCAGTCATCTATGGGAAGAAAAGCACAATTATAAATCCTATTGGGAGAAATCTCGATTGGTCGACCACTAAACTGCAAAGAACGCATCGATGGGAGAATTTTCTTCTCATAAACCAGTCGATACGCCTTCTCGATCTCATTATGCAGTTGAGGATAGTTTCTCAAATGCATTTCCTTATTTCTCGTTACTAACTCTTCCCACGTCTCTCTTCGCTGTTCATCCTCGTAATACCTAGCATATTTCATGTAAACAGTAATATCACTCAAAATTTTACTTGACAACTCCATAATTGCTCCCCTTCCTTTTTAGTTTATGTGTTTTGTGTGCCGCGCCACTCTTTATATTTTTCTTGAATAGCACTCAGTTTATCGTCGCTGGAAGTGAGATTAATTTGAGGGAGAACTTTGATATCTACATTGGCAGCATCCATAAAGATTGGATATACCACCCCATCGATGCCATTACGATTTTTAGCAATAAAAATTCTACCGGTGTTGTTCATTTTGTCCGCAACCGTCCTCGAAACTGAAAAAATAAAGTCCGCTACAAAGCATTTTGAATATGCTTCGCTTATAGATTCCATGGTTATAACTTCAGCGTTTATTCCACTCCTGTTGGTCTGGGAGGCCGTCCAAACAGGGCATTCGAACTCTTGCGCAATTGCCCTCAACTCTTCATAAATAGTTTCGAGATTATCCCTTTTCTCTTTTGAATGAAAAATAGGTTTTAAAATATCTCCATAGTCAACAATTACCATTCCAATGTCAATATCGCGCTGCTGAAGCTTCTCTAGATGATTGCGAATGGTCTTCGTCGTGGCCGATTTTGTAGGGTATTCTTTAATCAACAGTCTGCCAGGAATCTCGCGAATCTCTTCTAAGATCTCATCCTTTTGATTAAATAAGTCATTGAGACGAATGCCCGTAATACAACTATCGTATCGATTTCCCACACTCACATCTTGGAGTTCCAAAGTGTAGTGAACTACGGTCTCTCCGGCCTGTATGGCTTTGGCGCCCAGTCTGGTCAATACCATACTTTTGCCCACTCCGGTGGGAGCAATCACTACGCCCAACTCGCCGCTCCCCAATCCACCTCGTAAAATCTTATCTATTTCCGCCCAACCGGTAGTAATGGGGTGTCGAGAAACCAGTTGATAGCGCTGTTCGAAATCTTCAATAAAATCATATCCAAAATCTGTGTTAAGACCCAACTTCAGCGCGTCGTTGATGATTTTACTGATTTCATCGAAAGAAGAGTTCTGCATAAGATTGACACTTTGCAGCATTGCTTCTTGTAATTTCTGCTTCCTACAGAAATCTAGCGAATTGGTCTTTACATATTCTTCATCCACATCTCCGGTACGCCCGGAAACCACTCTAACGTAGAAATCTCTTACCTGTTTTCTTACTGCTTCATGGGCGCCACCAGAGTCGCTCTTCAGCATACTCTCAAAGGTGTCGCGACTAGGGTGAGTAGTGTAATCCTCTCTGTAAGCGTACACCTTCTTCACAAAATTCTGAAGGTATCTCAGTTCGAAGAAATTTATATCCAAGACTTCTCCGATTTGGGATGCAAATTTGGAATCTTCCAAAATCAATTTTGCTAATGCTTCTTGGAACGATTTCCCAAACGTACCAAATGTCTTTTTTTCTTCATCGATCAAACTATTCCCCGTCTTTTAATTCTTAATAGATCATAACCCGATTTTGTATTTTTGTCAAGAAGTTTCTTTGCTCTCGCGGACGATTCTCTTAAACACACCATAAATATCATCTAAATTAACTTGAGGGAACCCATCCGCAAACAGCATCTTTATTATTTCTGTTTGTCTAAATTGTGGGTCATAGGACTCAAATGTTGAACTGATGACTTGTGCTGTCTGGATGGATATCGAAGGACTATATAACTGCATGACCTTATAATTCAATCCAATCAACTTCAGGTTATCCAAGACGCGACCGTAAAACGTCAGATTGGTGCCTTCCTCGACCTTCTTGTGACACTCATGCTCCAAATCGCTCAACAGAAAAGTGTTCCCCTCTTGGATCATTGGAAGTCGCTTGGCAATTGTACTCAATCCTATACCAGAAACGCCCGGAAGGTTATCTGATTTGTCTCCTGCAATTGCTCGTGCCAACGCAAAGTTGGTGGGATGAATAGAAAACTGCTCTACTATTTCACGCTCATTCAGAATCTCATTTTGAATTGGCCGGTAAAGAATGGTGTTGGAATCACAACATTGAATAAAATCTTTATCACTCGACACTATCACCTTCTGCCACTCCTTAAATTCCGGCAGGAGGCACGTCTGCGCGATCACATCATCCGCTTCTACTTCAGGGAAGACAAACTGAACTACGGGCGTTTCATTGAGATATTCTACCACCCTCAACTGTTGCCACATGGCGTTTTCTGCCTCCTCGTTGTCGTCTAGATTTCTAATATTTCTATTGAGTCTAACTGGTTTCCTTCCTTCTTTATAGGTTTTCACCATGGACTTTCTTTTCTTGCTGCCACCTGCACCATCCCACACCACCACAATTCCATCCGGGCGGATCATGCGACTCAACTTTTGTAATCCACGCAAAAACCCAACAATTCCACCAATTGGTTGCCCGTTGGTGGAGATGGAAGGGTTGACTATATAATGTCTAATGAAAGCGTTATTCCCGTCAATAACCATCAATCTTTTCATTCTATTCTTCTTTCTCTTTCGCACTCTTTTGCAGTGCCGCCAGCTTTTCTTTCAACTTCTGATTCTCCTTTTGGAGACGCTTCACCTTCTGAGATGCTTTTGATACATCAGCAATCATCAACTCGTGCGCCTCAATAGCAATTGAGATAGTTTCTCGAAGCGATTTTATAAAATCATCCGCCACCTTCTTCATAAGATCCTCCTAGAGCGACCACCTCTGATATGAACCGACCATACACAGATACTACTTTTTCAATATAGTGATAAGATGGATCTTCAAAACACTTAGGTCCTCTATGATAGACACACAGCGCTAGCGGCATTTCCCCGTTCGCTAAATCTATCCACTTCTTGAGGTGCTCTACTCCCAAGCGAATATTCAGCGCCGGATCTTTCAACTGCCTACAACTATATACCTTCCCAGAGGGCGTACGATGGGATGTGGGGACGAGTTGCATCAATCCGCACGCACCCCTAGCACTAACAGCGTTTGGGCGCCACGCGCTCTCTACGTGGATAATAGATACCACTAATCCTGGGTCTATATTGTTATTATAGGACTCCTGCTCGATAATGGGCATCAAGTCACACGCCGTCTTTGCTTGGTCGTAAGTATAGTCCATTTGAACCACTACCATACATAGAAAAAAAGTAGTACCACTCACTCTTCTTCCTCCGCTTCATAAAATCGATCTGCTTCCACCAGGCGCTTATCAAACTTGAGAATAACCTCTTCGTCTAATAGTTGCATCACTCTCGCGCGAAACTCTTGGCGCTGCATGAAATCTATCCATTTTTTTACCTGAAATTTCTCTTCCGTCCCGTCGGCATAAACGAGGGTCCACCAAGGTCCGCTGTTTTTGAGATGCTCAGAACTCTTGATTGCTTCAAAGAGACTCTCGTCATCACGGATACCTATATCTCTTCCCCACATGATCTTAAAATTACATATACGACCCGCAGTCCCAAACCGGGACTTCTCTAGTCGTGCCTTGACTTCGTTTCCAATTCGATACCCTTTGTCGTCTAAAATAAAACTGCTGGCGCCTCGTCTTCCCGTTAACCAAATACGCAAACTATATGCATATGCCATTGACTTGCCGCCTGGGCAAACATACTTTTCGCTGTCAGTCGCATACTTTGGATTCTGAACCTGAAGGTTCGTTTTCAACTGATTGAGCACGAGGAGCGTAGATTGAGCATTCGCCAAAGAGACCACCAACTTAGACATGCCTTTCGCCAGTACGCGCGCTTTAACCGCCACAGACTCATTCGGATTAAAAGTGCCTTCCACATCGCTAACCGCTGGGGTAAGTGCCAAAGAGTCCCAAACAAACAACATCTTATTGTCGTTCGTTTTGAGGAGATCTTCTATAGTTTCTAGTACAAACTCTACTGAGATCGCCTGCAAGTATAACATATTTGCTAAATCTACACCGCTTTGCTCAAGAAAAGATGGATCAATGGCGGACTCCGCATCGAAATATATTACATCAATTCCCATTTTCTGGGCGTTAGATGCAATTTGTGCCGCCATATAACTCTTTCCACTAGACTCCATTCCCGCGATTTCGGTCAACTTCCCCACAGGAATGCCCGCTGATCTTCCTCGGCACACAATGCCATTTAGCCACGTCGATCCCGTAGGGATCCAATCTTTTACTTCGGTGGGGTTCTCGGCAGTAAGGTCATGCGCTACGGGCATGCCAGCCTTTTTGTTGATCAAATTGCGCATTTCGCTAATGCTCAATTTACCTGCCTTAGGTTTAGGTCTTTTCATAGAATCCCCTTTCATGTAAATAATATGCCTCCAAGAGGATTTGAACCTCTATTTCTGCCGTGAAAGGGCAGAGTCCTAAACCATTAGACGATGGAGACAAAAATGAGGCACCTGATAACCCTGTGCCTCCCCGTGGGAGGGGTTCCTAAAGTAGATCGCTAAATGCTTGATCCACCTTATCCGAATCTGAAGTATACTTCTGCGTTTCCCGTGAGAAACCTTCGGGGTTATCACCTGCCAGATGTTCATCTAACATTTTCTGTACATCCGCTGTGGTCTTCCTTTCGAACAAGGTACTAAAGTCAGGAATACTGTCTAAAAGTTCCTTGCATCGGTCGTCAGTTAGTTCCTTACAAAGTGAACTAGACTGGCGGCGGGGGGTCAACTTAGTGACGGGGAATTGACCGCCCGGCGGTTTACCATAATGAAGATCTAGATCCACGCCGGTTTCCAGATCAGTGATATCCCCGTATTCAGGATTAAGCACTAAACTAAGTAAAGTTTCATACACAGTCTTGCTGTATCCCCAAACGCGGGTACCCTCGCTCTCCTCACCACGTACTAAGACGGGCGAGAAGAAACGACTCTTAGCGTTCAATTGCCGTGCCATATTCCGAGATTCATCGTCACCTTCACGGTAAAGATTCTTCACGAAACTACAAACAGGGCAATCATCGCCAAAATTATTATTTGGACAAAGAAATCCATTTTCTTTTCCAATGTTGTAATGGAAATAAAAGCTCTTAAAAGGATCAGCATCTTCAGTCGGAAGAATGCGAATCGTTTGCACGCCATCGGTAGGTTTCCAAAAAGAATTCCCACCACCCCGTGCCTTAAGATTATTTAATTTACTTTGCATTTTTTTCATATCAATCGCCATTAATTTTCTCCTTTATAAACGATGCTGACATCATACCACGCCCAACTCAATCTGTCAAGACTTTATTCGCAAAAATCTTATTTTTTTCATCTTCGCTCATCTCAATCTCTCGAATCTGCCCAACCACGGATTCCCAATTGAACACGCGGAAGTTATCCTGATCAAGATCCCATACCAGTTCCATGCCGTTAGACATTTTACGATCTGCGTCAGATCCTTTCATCTTGGATTCCAAAAAGGGTGGCGGTACATCATCTAACTTAACAAAAGTCATATGCCTCAAATCATTATTTTTCTTACGAAACATTCCTGTATAAATCTTACTCATCATAATTTACTCCTTGTATGATTTTGGTGTTTGCTAAAATATAAATATAGTTTTCATCATATGGGGTGGGATACACCCCAAAACTAGTTCTAATCGTTGAGTCCTCCTGCTTTATTCTTATTTTAATCTTAGGTAATAATTCTTCATCCTTATCCAGTTGCTTTTTGTTGATAGCAAAATAATAAACTTTTTCGCCCACATAATCAATAGGATAAAACATCTGATCTCGCATCTTCTCGAAAGTCCCAATGCCTATGGTAGAAATCCGAGAAATGCCACTAATCTCTTTAATGTTGGAAAGTGCGGGCGTTGAGTTCTTATATACGTTAATCATGTGCAATGTGGAAGAAATTATCTCATTTATCTTTTGATAATATCGAGAAACAGGAATTTGCCCTATAACCTTTTCGATCTCACCATTAGAAACAATGTAGAGTTTTTCCAAAAGTCCTGAGCGCGCATATTCTTGCAATACATTGAATACAATTTTATCTAAAATAATGCCTGATTCAGTAAGAAAAGAAGGGTCAGGTTTGACGTACACCAATTCCATCGTATTGTGGCGCAATGCCTCCATCACTCTAAGAGTACAGGATGAGATGGATCCCCCACCTCCCACTATAAGAAGAACATTGCCTTTTATTTTTTTTAGATCTGAAAAAATCCTCTTCGAAAATTTTTCCTCATATTCGCTTGGAGAGGACCGTTTTGTTATGGGGAAAACGCGGTCTGCTTTCTTCAGACCAACATCTATCTTATAGACATCGTACTGAGGGTACTCATCCAGCAATCCAGCGATGCGGCACCCCGCCTTTCCTATGCCCACCACATTCATCATACAGCAATCTCCTTCATGCTACCAAAATCTTTTCCCACCTTTACTCCAACCCTATACTTTCCGAAGCGATTAGACGCAAATATGTTTTTGATCTCCGGTATATTATAGCGCGTTTCGGCGGGAATGTCAAGCACAAAACTATCGTGAATCAAAAAAACTATTTTCGAATCGGATTCCTTAAGAAATTCGCGCACTTTGAGCACTTGCTCTAAAACCAGATCGCTGGTTGTGCTCTGAATGATATAGTTTAGAGCGTAATGTTCGCCCGCTTCCATTTCCCTTCCAAACGGAGTTGTCACCTTCGTGCCGTCCCAATACTTAGAGAGCACTGCATCTCGGTCATAGGATTGATTCAGCAAATCATCTTTGGAGTCTGGATTGTATAACCATGCAAAGACTCTCTTCTTCGCCTCTTCTCGGGTGCACCCATCTCTGAAGATGTGGCGCCTATTCCAGTCGTGTATATCCTCCATCGGTTGCTCGATGTTCATGGTCGCCAACAGCGTTCTTAGTTCTGCTGCGTTATAATCGAACTCCACAAAGAAATCATTAGTTGGTTTTAGTATTTTTCTAAAATTCTTAGGAAGGTTCAAAATAGGAAAACTATCTCTCTCTAGAGTAAGGCGACCCGTGATAGATCCGTGCTGGTTATAAGATATTGAATTGGATGCCCCCCTCAACTTCTTCAAGTTTTGCCTCACCACCATGGAAGACACGTCCCCTTTCATTGCCCCCAAGTCAACCCTCAGAGGATTGGACTTTATCTCATCAAAGAGTCTCTCTAGCCCAAGCATCTTATCATAATTGGAAGGGCGCTCTATTTTTTCATATACCCATTCTATGATGTCGCACTTGACTTGAGAGTATTCCTTCAAAAACCACTGAGGTATTACGTCATAGGCACAGACGCTATTCATGTCCACCTTCGCGGTGCAAAGTGCATTCTGAAACGATGCTCTCTTCTTCTGGAGGCGGGCCCATTCTTCTTGTAGGTGGGGGGGACATATTTCACCAAGAGTTTTGCCCAAGGCATATAACTGAGTATACTCCAGATAATCTTCATGAAAATCTGATTTGTAATCCCATGTTATAAACTGATCTTGAGTTTTCTCGGGTGCTATATCGCCACTATAATAATATCCTAAACATTCTTTCTTTGAATCTAAAACAGTAAAAACATTATCTATTCTCTTCACGATATTTGCGCTTTCTTTTAAACCTAAAGGATCCTCGACGGTAAGGGACCAATTGGTCCGAGGGGAACCTTCTTACCTCTTTATTGATGAACTTAAACGCTGCCGCCTCAGTCGAATAAGTAAAAAAATCACTCGCTTCTTTCACGATATGATCAAACTTATATTGATTCCAATCGCGATTGGTTTCCTTTGCCCTTACATAAACATACAAACGAATCCAAAATAAATTATTATACTTTTCTAAAAAATCCTGAAGAGACAGTGTAGCACGCGGGATCACCTTTGTCAAGCTAATTTTTTTGTCTCCCATCTCGCGTACAATGGGAACGCGGACCTCAGGAGAGTCTGTAGTGAACGCTTGATAATATTGAAAGAGATGGGATTTCATGCTTGGAATATCCAGAAAGTAGGAAGTATAATAATACTTCTTAAAAAGCGTCTTTAGAGTTACCCCATACTTTGACATGAAGCGCTGCATAGCAGGATACCCTGGAAGCGCAACGAGTCTCCAGGGCGCGTTCCTGTCAACTGCAAACCCATGCAGGTTCGCTATCTCTCTATATACTTCAAAGTTATTACTGTTTATAAAATCAGTTATCTTCTCTAGATCGCTTCCGTGATCGTAAAGGTCACTTAGTTCGATCACCAGTCCGCTCATCAGCGGAGAGGAATTTTTACTCATAAGATATTCAGTCTTAGTGAACGGAGTCACCAAGAGCGCCTGGTCCGCCAATTGTGTAAACGCCTCAATGAAATCATCAAAGTCTACAATATCTTCAGAAACAGTGGGCGTCAAGAGATGAGGATAAAGGTGAGTCCCATAAAAATGCTGCGCGTGGCGAGTGTAGGCGACATTCAGACTAACCCATCCTGCTGACGCCACCAATTCGAAAGGAGTTCCTCCAATGTTGACTAAATTATTTTTCGACTGCTGAAAGCGCACTGCATTACGGAGCGCCTCAAATGCATCTGCCACAAAATTCAACACATAACATACATTATCGCCAGTTCCTCTTAGTTGCTTGAGGTTTGCCTCCGAAGGGTACACTGGATCCCCGACACTATTGAGTCTCCCATAATTCCCATCGTCATACCAATAGTCTATGGCACGATAGTTTCTGATGCCCTCTGGGTAATTGTCTTGGTATTGAACGCGCTGATCAAACGAGGCGCTTGCTAGCAAATCATTGGCGCCGAAACTAATTTTCATTTATGCTATGGTTCCTTCCGGATTTTCTATATCCTGATAGGGAACTGTGGACCAAATAGTAGAAGTCGCTTGCCCAAATGGCGAATCCCCAGGCAGATTCCCATAATACTCGAATGCACAATCTAGAACAGTCTCTAGTTTACCTTCCTCTGCTACTGTCGAAACCGATGTAATTAAATAAAATCCCCCCAACCCCAATTTTCTCGCCAACGACAACCGCGTATAAGCATCGGCAGATCCTAGAGTGGCAGGGTTAAGATACACGTATTGACCAGGTTGAAAGAAGGCAGACCCAAACAATCGTACAGTGGCATTGTAAGGTTCGAGGATGGCGCCCACACTCGTATCCCCAGTGTTGTAGGCTTTCATAATGTTCCAATCCCTGATGTGTCCCTTGTCTGTTCTCTTGAAATCTATAGACTTAACGATACCAGCGTCGGTACCTATCTTCAAGTGATAAATGCCTTCTTTTATATTTGCCACCTCGTCAATGTTGGTAGAACTGAACGGAAGACTAGTAGCAGAAAGGACAAGGTATTGGGTGCTGATTCCGCTGTTAAGGGTGGGATCAATATAGATGCGGTTTTCGCCCGAACTATTTACCACACTATTGGGTTGGGAAACCACTCTCCCCCTTTGTAAGAGAGAGTTTCTCCCCGTTAAAATGCCGCGCCTTACTCTTTTCCTCTCGTTATAAAGGCGCATTGCGTCGGTGCCAATTTCGTCGCCGGCGCGAGATTGGAGTGTACCTTTGAGCAACTGATCTAAAAGGGCATTGATATAGTTGTGAAAAGTCCACACTGTGTTGCCATTCTTCACATTTTTATCGAACCATACGCTATACAAATCAAGAGAGATGGGAAGATACGCTAAATTTTCATTCTTACGACTGGTGCTAACAATATCATTTTTTTGCTCCTGTGTCAAATTAGCAAAACTTGTTGCCTCGGACACTTCTTTTTTGAAAATTTTCCAATCTAAATATTCCATATCCCCAAGAACTATTTCAAAATTTCTATCCACTGCTTCTGCATTGGATGGCAATCCCGTCAATTCTCCATAGTTTGGGAGCGCATTGGATATGAAGTTTATAAGATCTCCCAAAAAGAAATAATAAACTCTTCTATATCCCCTCTTCACTGGTCTCTTGTCGAATGTCTTAGATGTGCTTCGATTCTTGGGCAACTGCCCACGTACATACCAAGAGTTTCGAACCGTCATGGAAAAGAGTGCCTTCTGCCTTATTAGATATTGAACAAAAGAACCATAATTGGATGCCCTGAGATTTTTTTTCTGCTCATCTATTTCCTTCGTCGTTTTTTCAATGTCCTCTTGGATTTTTGACATTTCTTTTTCTAAAGCATCCGTACTCTTCTGGGTGGATTTTGCTTCTTTTATATCGCAAGCAAGTCCCTGGGGGGATGAGATGCTCTTTTGTGTCTGCATCTTCATAGTTTCCAATTTTGTGATCTTTTTAGCAATAGGATTAGTTCCGTTGCTGGCGAGATTAAACACATCAGTCTTATAGGTGTCTGTGACTCCTTCATACCATGCTTGGTATTCAATTTCTAAGTCAATAGAACCATTGTCTCGAAAAGAAAATCGATGTGAGCGTAGAGACAGCGCGAGCATCACTCGGGAAGTGTTAACTGCGTCTTTCAATGCATCACTTAATTCATTGTTTGAGGCATAAACATATCCCACCTCTACCATTATGGTGTAATCCATAAAGTTCGGGTTTATGTCTTCGCACTTATTTTCCTTTTGTGCCGGCGTTTCTTCAAAGTCGCATTTCTGACTGGCGATTTTGGCAGTCTGAGATCTTCCTTTTTGAATAATAAGATCTACCCACTTAGGACCGTAGTCACACTGGTCAGCATCTGGCGGCAGTAAATCATCTATAGTTTGGAAATGCAATTTGAGAGTCGCCATCAGCGTGCGCGGAGCTGTGTATGCATCAGTCCCCGTTGTTTTCCACTCAAAACTTTTGAGACCAACCCCCGAACCGTATATGCTGGTGGGTGCGGTGAGATCTCCTACCCGCAGAGAATCCGCAAATCTAAATTCATCCATTTGGTCGGCCTCGTGTTCAGGACCGGGACTCAAATATTTTTTAAAAATACGAATACTCGGCATGAGGGAGGACAATTCTAGAGGACTGGCATTCAAGAGAGGTCCCAACTTTCGACTACACGACATTACATTAGTTAGATTACCTTCGACGCCCTTCACTAAAATCAAATTGGGGAACTCAGACTCGTGAGGGGTGTCCGATGTCTGCCGGTCTTTCGAAATGGTACTTAGATTTTGTAATAAATAACTTTGTTCAGATTGTCCCTTTTCCTTGCGAACCTTCTCAGCATTCAGAGTTTTCTTTTTCCGTGGAACAACACCCTTTGCGCACTTATCAGCGCTCTCTTCGTCGCAATGCTCTTCTGCGCCCGATTGCCAGGTAAGCCACTCGTCGGCTTTCTTCGTTACACACGTTGTCCACGCCTCTGTATCCCTGGCGTCCTTAATGCACTTATCTATCTCTGATTGAGATAATTTTTTCTTAATCTCACCAGCGGGTTTTTTATCAACACCTTTCTCTTTATCGGTGCTTTCTTCAAACTTAGTTCCAAAAGATCCTTCGTGGGCGAATCCAACCATATGAATTTCCCTCCCCTTAGCGGCGGCGCATCAAAAGAGGCAGTATCGCATCTAGCGGCAATGGTATAGTAATTACTTGACCTGGGCGGACATCTGCTTCTGTGGGTTTGTGGTTATACCAAGCAATGATCCACCACAAACTAGCGTCCCCGTAAAATCTATGTGCTAACTTGAAATACTTATCGCCTGCTTTCCATGCGTAATCCACTTCTTTGAGGGACGCTCTTTCGCGCGGAGTGGGAAAGGATAGTCTTGCACTTTTATACTGATTTATAAACTTAATGCCTCTCTTTTTCAAAAGAGGTTTATACATTTCATTCTGATTCCTCACTATTGTCCTATTATCAAACCGAGATGTCATTTATATCTCTCTCCTATCCATTTGGATAAGGAATCACATCACCGATGGATCGGTGAACTAGTCCCTGATCTATAGCGTCTTCGCCCCACTGTGTTGCCATGCCTCCGAAAGTAGGTCCGAGCAAATCGCGAGTACGTATTTCCATGCGTGTTCGCAAGAGATCACTCTTAAGATTCAAGCGATTATGCAAGCGTTCCTGCCATGTGTCACCCCAAATGGAATGTTTCATCGCCTCTTTGCGTGCGTCCATACCCGATCTTATGTCATTTGTGGGAACCTGGTCTCTCACCTTCCGCAAGTATGCCAACTCTTCCTCACTCATTCCGCCGGCGCTAACTCCTTCATCAATCATTTGCTGGTATCTCTCTCTATCTGACATACGCTTAAAGGAAGTGGCATCTTGGACACCCTCCCAGCTTTGACGTAGAGTGTCCGGGCCAACCTTGACCCCAATCGGATGGCGAGACATTGGGGGAAGTTCTTCGAGGTGAGTTTGGGGTGTGACGGGGTTCCGAGAATCCCATGGAATTACGGCCTCTCCGATACCATAAGGAAAATTAGGATTGTTGCCGTCAGCGTTGCTTGATCCGGGGGACGGAACTGCTGCTTTATTGCGCCATTGACCGGTATCATCCCATCCCAGTTTACTATCATGGAGCACACTAAATTCAAAAGAAACTCGAATACTTTGAGGATAAAAATTTCCCGTATGTTTTCCGTCCACCATCTCATCAAAAGTGCCTTCTTCTAAGATAGGATCATAAGAAATGCCACCGATCACGCCCGGCAGTCCATCCATTTGCGGCAGGCCATATTGAGTGCGTGGCCTGCCGGTCGCTTCGCCTATCAAATTACCAAACTTAATTTTAAAAAGAGGACCGCTCCTAATGGTGCTAGCGCCTCCTCGTATAGGAGTAGCACTATCTGTGTCATATACAGGATAAAGGCGCGAGATTAAGCGATTCATGTTCTGCAAGTTCCATCGTGCTTCCTTCAAAGATACCGAGGGAACCGTAAACCCAATATTGATCGAACGCTGTACGGACTTAAACGTAGTGATGGGATCCATCCTGCCGAACACCTGTTCTTTGTGGTAGTCGGTGGTGTAATTATCTTTAAATTCGGTTATAAAAGCTTTGAAGGATATAATTGTTTTAGTAGGAATATGATATATTTCCACAATCTCATTGTTCCTAAGCGCAAGGGCGGCAGTATCATCACTGTAAGATTGATTGGGGTCTCCTATGCCACCTCGCGCCTTTATTACGCCGCCACGAAGATCGGGCATTTCTTTTTTATTTAGCCCGCGTGAGGAATATTCCTGGATCATCGCGCGCGCGCGTGAGGAATATTCCTTGATCATCGCTTGATCCCATAAAAAGCGAGTAGTGTGTCCTGGTGTATGTGTCATTATTATTCTCCTGCGTTATGATCCATAAGTAGTTGTCAATTCGTTTCTGCTGGTGTCCAGTATAAACCTTTTGAGAGGTCGTCCATCAATATTAAGTTGAATAACCTGACCGCCGCCCGATGCGGCCGCTCCTCCGGTGGTGCCGCCAGATGCAGCAGCAACTCCTTGTGTGGCTTTCAATATTTCTTTCAATCCATCAACAACATCTTTGTTGGAAGCGACCTCTCTTTGATACTTAGTTGCTTCTTTTATAATTTGGACGGCGCCAGTAGGATTGCTTATTTGAGCGGCGGGCTCTAGTATTGATTCCATGCCAATAACAAAGTCCATAATTTTTTTAGATGGAATCTCCAAGATGGCTTTTGTAATTTCTAGAATAGAAGAAGTAATGGTCTTGAATGACGCTGGGATACCAAGCGCCATGGAAGAAAGAGATTGTGTAAGTTCTAGGATAGAAGAAATAACAATATTGAACGTGTCTCGGATACCAAACGCTACAGCAGAAATTTCTTTAAGCATTGTCATCACCAGAGAACCTAGTCCCGCCAACATTTCATCAAAAGAAGGAATCTCAAGAAGGTCGAATATTCCAGTAAAGTTCTTCAGGAATTTGGATCCCATCTTTTTGAATCCACCAATAATCCCTCCCATCCAACTCTCTCCTGCATCCTCTCCCACCTTGGCATCAGAATGGATGCCCAGAAAATCTGTTACAGATTTCCAAGCGCCGCTCACCTTTTCAACTAGTGCTGCTCCCATTCCATCGAAGGGGTTTATTATTCCCTGAAGAAGTGCAGTTCCTATTTTGCCAAACAGACTGCTGGGGGCATCAATGGGACTCCCCGAAAGGAGTTCTACCACTGCGTCATAGGCATCGCTGAAGAATTTTCCTATCTTTTCTCCAAGCCATTGAAATGGCCACAAGAACGCGTCGACCGCCTGAATCGCAAGATAACCAAGAAATCCCGGAATATATTCCAGAGACTCCATAACAGCATTGAAGGTTTCCTTAGGCTCAAAAAAGATGGCGTTTAGCATTTTACCAAAATAGGCGAAACCGCTTATCACCATATCAAGAAAGGACTGAACAAGAACAGCAATTCCGCCGAACCAGTTGCCGATGAAACTCTTCACGAGGTTATCCGAGTTAGCCCACTCCTCTAGAGTTCCAAAAATGAAGTCACCTATGTTAGTAAAGAAATCCCCCAACCACGTCATAATGCCAGCGGTAGTGTCTTCACTAAGCAATCCCAACGTAAAGAACGATATGATAGCAGTTACCAATCCTGCAATTTTTTTCGCGACGCTTCCTTCTCCCATCACATTATCTGGTAGTAGTGAATCTAACAATGAAGTAATGGTGAAAACCATCATAATCTTAGACATTGCCTGAGAGAACAACCATTTCAACCCTTTAAACAGTTTTGGTCCGAATTCTATAATTTTACCAGGAAGTTTACCCAGCGACGAGAGTATTTTGCCCGGCATGCTCGTCAACCACTTTAGGGCCGTGCCGCCGCTCTTTGTCATGGCGCCAAACATCCTTGTCAGGGCGTTGCTTATTTTCTCTCCAACATGCTTTATGACTTCCCACAGCAAACGAAAGATGTGGGATACTCCCTCGAAAACCGCAGTTATTTTCTGCCCTGCTTTTTTGACAATGTTCGCGGCGGTGGGGAATGTTTTCGACATCCACCCCGTAAATTGCTTCCAGCGACTTAGTGTCTTCTCGCCATCCTTTTCTCCTGCACTAAATAACCACTTGAATCCTTTACGCACAGCAAGAAGGGGTTTAATTAAAAAGAGAATAACAGCAACAAAGGGACCAAGAACATTGTCTAGTAGGTATACTCCCACAAGAATGAGAAAGCCAATCGCCTTCCCAAGCGCGTTGAGGGCGCCGATGATTGCGTCCTTATTCTTGATTAGAAATCCATCCTTCCCGAAGATTGCCTTGATGCCTGCCTTCATTGCGTCCATCACATCCTTGTTCCTAAAAAAAGCAGCAAACTGAAGTTGAATCATCTTCATCAGGTCAACAGTGCTAGTCAGCATTTTCTGCATTTTTTCCTGGTTTTTCATTTTCTTTGCTGCTGCTTCTGCTGCTTTTTTTTCTTCTTCAGTTTGAGAACCCATCAACTGTGCTAGTTGTGCTGTGTCTACTCCCATCGATTTCGCAAGTGCCTTTCTCTCATATCTTTCCATTTGATTGAAAGTTTTTCCTTGCGCATCCAAAACTCTTTTGAGGGCATCCACTCTTTCGCTTTCGGACATCGCCATCATATCTACGCTATTAAGATAATCGCCTCCCAAAATAGCATTCAACGATCCAACCGAATCGGCAGCGGAATCAAACGTATCAAATTTTGATGCAATTCCTAGCACATCCTGGTACGCAAGACCAGTCTCCTTGGCAGTGGCTTGGAGCGCCAAGAAGACCTGCTGTTGCTTGTCCCCTTGCGCAGACAAGACCGCCGTAGTGGCCTGCCAATCTTCTTGCATTTGTCGAGGCAACTTGCCCAATGTGGATGCCGCTGCTGCCAATCCTCTCTGAAAGTGCATTGCCTCTTCGCGGCTCTTTCCCATGCCAACCATAAGGTAATTTAGACCTTTGCCTGTGGCGCTAGCAGACATACCAAGTCGCTCTAGGCGCCCTGCGTGGAGAGTTAGGGCATCTCTATTTTCTTTCGACTCACTAGTAAGTTGCGTAAAACTTCCCGCTAGTCCGATAAACGCCGCAGCTGATTGCTCGATATCGATGCCCGATGCATAGTCCATAGCACTCGCCACGGTTGATGACATTTCCCCCGCAGTTCCTGTCGCGGCGCTGACCTCTGCCATCGCCTTAGAAGATGCAAAAAGAAACTCTAGCGATGCCTTGAACATCGCTCCTATGGCAGCAGAAAGCATGTTGGTAATACTGAAGACATCTAGAAAAGAAGAACCAAGTGATTTTATTCCTTCCTTCCAATCTTGAGTATTTCTAAGATTCTGGCGGATGTTGCCCCCCACAGTAATCATTTTCCCCAGCAAACTATCAGTAGACTTAGCAGATAATCCTACTTTGACAGCGAAACTTCCCATCAAATCATTCAATCCAGATTGATTTTTTAGTTTCTTTTTCTGTTCTGCTACGCTATTTTTTTGAGTACGAAGGACTTCTCTATTTGCCGCTACTAATTCCTGCGTCTTCTCTATTGATTTTTCGGCAGCGGCGATCTCTGTGGCATTGAGTTCCCCCTCCTCGATCTTGCGCTGAAGGGATTGAGATTCCATTTCGGCAAGTTGCGTCTCATTTTCTAATTGCTTGTATTGTATGTCAAGATTTTCAAGTTCGTATGCAAGTTCTTGCTCGCGGGTTCCCAGAAGCGTTTGGGCAGCTGTGTTCCTTTCGAACTCTATGTCCTTCAAGTCTTTTTCTAAAGTCTTAGCATCCTCTACTGCATCCCTGATCCTCTCCACCAAACTGGATCTCTGTGCCAGAGCCTCTATAAGTTTCTTCTGCTCGTCAGTCAGTTCCTTTGTCGCTTCAGTTTCTTTTTTTACTTCTTCAGCACCCATACTTTAGATGTTCCTATTTTTCAAATGGCCACTTTAGTCCGGTCGTTCTTTCAAACTGCGCTATGGCAGAACTTAGTTGTCCCTTATTGCGATAAGTCTGTGGACTGTCTAGTCCATGATCGCGCCAGGATTGAAGATATCTTTTCTCGGAGTGAAGTGCGTTGGCGAAAGTCCTAATCTCCATGGGATGACCGGTCAGTTGCAAGGGGAGAGTTCCTCCCTTATAGAGAGATGGCATAATCCATCTCAGTATGGCACCAAAAGTTAACCACCAACTTTCGTTGAGTTCTCCGCTATCATTTCGTGCTTTAGAAAAATCAATTACTGCTGGTACCAAGTCCCTGTCATTACTCATGCTATTCACCCTCCAACTTCTCTACTAATAAATAGATAGTTCAATAAAAAAGTAAAGGAGGGTATACCTCCTTTACTTGCTAGAAGCACCCTTTACTTGATCTGCTTCATCCTTCAGTTGTTTTGCTAATCTTTCTACAAACCAATTCCTCAATTGAACTGGTAAATTGTATGCTTCGATAAAGCTCCATCCGCCATAATATTTAAGCACAAAGAATTGCTCATAAACGGACTTCATGTATTCATTGGTCAGGCCAAAAAAAGTCGGCGGTCATAGGCACCTCCATGGCCTGCTCGTGATTACAACTGTCGCAGACGAACTCCTGCGTAAGATCAATGTTGGGTGTTAGTTTACCAAAAATTTTCCTCAAGTACCGAGAATCGGTAGCGGGCATTACCTCAATAAATTTATTAATTTGTGATTTATCTTCCACACCGTTTACCGAAACGATAAACGATCTGAAGTGCTCAGTTAGAGCACTCTCTGGTAACTTCCTTTTCTTTTTCATATCCTGTGTTGCAACAATGTGGCGCTCATCGCGCCCGGTGAGTAGTCTCACCTCCACTGTCAGTCCAATTTTAGGCAATGTAATAAAATAATTGCCATCGGGAGATAACTTAACACTATGTGCTATGCTCTCATCATCACAGTTGTCCAAGTCAATGGGAGGAGTAGTGCCGCGATTTGATAAATCAAACTCGTATTTACTCATCTCGCCGCACGAAGGGCAACTTACATTGGTTTGGTAGTCTGCCCCATATCCACTCACTCTGGTGGACACTAGCACGGCATTCTTGTCCCCAACTAGCAAATCCTCCACGCGGATATTACGGTCAACAATAATACTTTGTAGTAACCGATCCAACACCACACCTTTCTGGATCAATGACTTGGACGTAAGAATATCTTCTTCCTTCGCTGTCATTTCACGAATTTCAATGGTGGGAATGTTGTGTAGGGGATGACCCTTAGCGTAGAACTTACCTTCAGAAGGCAAGTCTACTAACTCAGTGGGACTAACATATGATAATATATCGCTGGGTGCTTCTTGGTTACTTAATATAGGGGGAGCATCACTGGAATCCTTGGCACCCGGCGTAGGAATCCCAAGACGCTCCTCATTACTTCTTCTTGTCATTTATACCTCTTCTTATTTCTTACTCAGTGGCGCGGATGTCATCAGGCATTTCAGGAGTGAAACATTCCAACGTAAAATAATCAAATCGGATTTCCATCGTCACCTCCATCAGTCCTTCCGACTCGTAACTTAGTTCGCCGCCAAAATCCACGCTTTTAATCCACGCGGAATGAAGGGTGGTCTTATCCACCTCGTTCCCTTCTCCGTCCAACTGAGTAATAATGACGTGCTCTAGGGCAGTCACTCCCCGACGTTTACTAATGGTAGACATATCGGGTTGATTGGGAGAAATATCGGCTTGCTCAATGAGATTGGGAAGTCGATATCCAGAAACTTGAATCAAGTCATACAGTGCCTTGGTGGAGTGAGGATTCGCCGAATCTACCAAAGTAATGCTAATGGGATCGTAGGTGACTCCACCAGGATAATAAAAGGTATGATTGAGAAACTTATGTTCCGCCTCTCCAATGGTCATCTTGGGCTTGTTTATCTTTTTAGCCACATAGGACATCATCGGGGAAAGTTCAGGCGCCGTTATCTGGACAAGCCACCTGTGTTGCCTCTTAGGATCTGCTAATGTTATATCACTCCAGAATGTCATTGTTTATTTTCTCCTTGAATTCGATATTGCACTACTAAATAGTATCCACTTTTAAGTTTTTATTATTAATCATCAAAAGAAGCTCCGGATCTTGTCACGACGAAATCTAGGGCGATAAATTCAATTGCACGCGCGGGTTTCAAGAAAATCTTAGCATACATAATGTTTCTATCTACCAAATCAGGCGTAGTAGTTGACTCGTCCAAAAGAACTTTGAAATCAGTCACACCCAATCTCGTGCGCACACTGGAAAGGAAGGGATTTACTTGCCCCAAGAACCTGTTCCAAGTAACCTGCACATTCTGATCGAAGAGCAACCGAGAAGCAATTCTAGAAATTTCTCGCTTGACGAAAATCAACATCCTTCGAACGTTAATCCTATCAAGAGCAGACTGAGTTACTTGTAAAGTTTTTTGTCCGAAAATCACAATCCCTTCTGCGGGAAACTGAGCGATGGGATTAATGTTGGCGCTGTAAAGATCATCTCTGTCTTCAGAGGTCAATCGTTGGCGAATGTTCGTCACCGGAAGACCTGCACTTCCCTCTGTCAATCCGCCTCTAGTGAACCCGGCAGGAGCAAACCATAGTTCGCTCGCCTGCTCGCTGCTAGCGAAAGTTCCCAAAGCAACCACACTGGGTGGTACCCAGAGAGATCCTCCGGTAGTTACCGTATCACTAATCTGAACCCATGGATAGTAGGAACACCCATAACTGTTATTGATGCCCCTGTTATCTAACTGAGTAATAGTATCTGCCACACTTCCCAAACGTTGAGCAGCACTTTCGGTGCTCTCCGTATCGGGTTGATATCCGCCCTTCAAATCAATGATGGCGAGAGCATCAGCGCGAGCTTCACATACGGTGAGAAGGTTATCAGTCAATGTAGTCTCAGTGAGACCGGGCATTGTCATCATATTACATTCTACCACCTCTGGGTCCGCTACGGAATCTATCGCTCTTTCGATAGAAGCATACGTATACTGCGTTGAAGCATCTACGCCACTCAGAAGAGTGTTGCGAAATGGTTCTCGCTCCAAAATATTCAAACCTTCAAATCCTCCCTGGAGGACGGTCGTAAACTTGTTGAACCCTTCGTCGAGAACACTTTTGTAATCTCCCAAGGCAGTAAAGGACGTGCCAGCGGCGCGTGAACCAGAAGCCCAAGTCGCCAACGATCCCGACACTCCTTCCTTAACATCGTCCAATGAAAAGACCCAAGAATGTTCTAGAGCATCTTCTGGAAGCGAGAGGTTATCCACATCGTTAGGTTTGCGTCGTACCAAATCTACAAGAGAAGGGTCGAGGCGATTACTATTAGATTTATTGGTAGTCGCGCCGAAGCATGCGTTCTTTTGGTTAGTAATAATGCCGTCATCACTATTGGTCCGCGTAGGTACTTGCGGAAACTGAAAGGATGCGGTCGTTACGGTGGCATTGGCGCCGAAGGCAATCAATGCGCCGTCGCCGGCAATCGTGTCAGGGACGCTATTAGCACCCTTCACATACCGCTTATTGAGAGCAGTCGTCGTCCCCGCGTAATTGGCAGGTGCAGTATTTCCGCTCAGTGCTGAAAATCCTTTCCATCGAGTAGGACCGTATACGCCAAAAGGAAGACTCTTGGGGTCTGTGGTGCCGTTAGCAACGGCGCTGTCCATCTCGACACGTACATACCGCGATTGATTCACATAGTCACCATATGACTGGTATCTCTTCTTGCTCGTTTCCCAAACTGTATAACTGTCCCCAATGCGTCGGGAAATAAAATTAGGAGAGTTGGGATTCAAGTTCACATCTGCGTAGGTTTCGACAGGGCGCATAGTGTTGTCACTATCACTAATGTCTCTCACTCGCACCGTGAATGTGCCAAAAGGTTTGTTCTCGTTAGGAGACGCCTTGACTTCCGTGATAGAAATCTTCAAATTACTTTGTGGCCATGAACCGTTCTCTAACCCAACAAATCTAAACAGTTTCTGCATGTTGGTGGGTGTGTAGATTCCGGCGGCGCCAAAGTCTTGAGAAAGAAACCAACCTGTCGTAGGACTGCTTAGTTGCATCCTCTGGACGTGTTGCATCGTATTGGACCCAGAGTCGAGACCGACCACCACCGCGCAAGAGGCAGTGGTAATGTTGTCGGAAACTGCTCGGTCAAAAGTTTCTCCGAGAAAATAAGTTTTTTCCACTGAATTAGCAGTCATATCTGCGTTAAGTAGAGTGGGGTTAGTATTGAAAACGTTGCGAATGTAGCGCTTACTATTTTGGTTGAAGTTGAACACAACCTTATCCGTTATAGTGCCGCTGTTATCTTTGATCTGTGCGGTGTATTCCTGATTGGTGCCCTGCTCCTTGAATAGTCCACAAGTACCTGTCTGATTGGCAGTTCCGTCCACCAAGGTACCGCTCAATTCAACGGCGCCATCTTTGGCGTAAAAAATAGCAGCAAGAACTCCGCCATCTAAGTGCGTGGTGCTTCCTGTGCCGACCATGAACAGTCCGAAACCACCGCCTGTAGTATAGGCAGTGCTCATCGCTGATCCGGTGGTTTGCCAGCCGGCCTCGCCGTTTCCAGTCGGGGCAGCATTATCATCTTGAATCCCCGCTAATCGCACAAAGGTAATTGGACTTTTGTTCCGCAAATAAGCTTGGGCAGCATAAGTTCCATAGGAGGGGGCACTGACATTGGGTCCTGAGCGCCATACATCTGGCGATGCTCCTCCAAAAATGGGGTCTCCGAATGTTTCTACGAATTCTGAAAAGGACCGAACTTGGATTGCCCTAAGAGTCGGACCCTTCAGGGAGCGCCCTATGATTACGGGACCTACCCCGCGTGGTATTTCCGGCAATTGAGAATTATCAATTTCAGCAACGAAAACTCCAGGGGATACAAACTTAAATTTATCAACTGACATGGCGGGTTGCTCTCCTTATAAATTATTACTTAGCGCATCTCTAATGCTTACTTTTTGCTTCTTTTAAATAGTTGCGAAAAATATCAAATGCTATTTTTATTCTCTATTCAGTGAACACCTTCCCGTCCCAGAAACGTTTATCTTCCATTATTACACGCTCGCGTGGCAACTTGATTTCGACAGCGTTTTCCCTTTCAACGATGTGCGGCTTAGATTGATTATCGGCCGATCCTACCAAATAACCCAAGATTTTTATATCAATAGCAGTCTGGTACATCCTTTCCTCATTCTCCATGCGCGCCACGTTATTATCTTGAGCGTAGGGCGCTTGCATAAATCCTTCATAGCGGTGCCCGTTTTGATGTAAAATAAAACTATTTATTCCCCCCGTCTTTACCATGAGAGGCTGACTCATTTCATTGATTTGCTGCTGATATTCGGCGCGCAACATAATCTTGTACATGACCGTAATGTATACCGGCATCGGAATAGAACGATGGGTATATACAATCTTTTTACTCTTCTTCTTTACTTTAAAATTCAATTGACCATAATCTTCTTTGGCGTCAGCATTTTGAAAATTCTTAGTCTTCGTCTGGTTTATGACTCTATCTAGCGGTATCGATCCTCCGCGATAATCGTTGATGGGAAAGATATTTGCTTGCAACGACCCCTTAAAGGCAGGATCCTTTTCTACTGAAACGCGCTCTACCGTAATGAGGGGAAGAATCAGAGCACCTTCTTTGTCTCTCAAACTCTTGCTTCGTTTTGATTGATAAGATCTTTCTGCCGCTGTCCATAAAACTGGAATCTTTTCCCACCCACGATTGGAGGTAGAAAAAATATTGAGTCCTTCATCAATCCAAGTATACAGCGCTAGGTCGATATTTTCTAAATCAGATGGTTCAAAAGTTATTATTTTCTCGCCCGTCTTTGAAATGATAGTCATGTTATTTTACCTCATAAAGAACTATAAAAAGGACTAGCATACCACACACAGTCTTCATTGAAATACCATTTATTAGATATCAAGAATGGACTCACTGGTGATGGTCCTGCGTCCGTCAAGTAGAATTGGTATCCCTTATACTTACATCCGTCCGCCACAAACTCTTGTAGCGTCTTATAGTCTAAGGATTCAGTATCCGCCGCAGAGAGTTTAGGAACACAGATTTTACAATCTGAGGGGATCTTCAAAGTAAATACACATACGTTGCGTATCCGATCCTGGGATAGTTGATATTTAGAAATCGATGCCTTGGGTAGTGGCGCCTCTTCAAATACTCCATCGCGCGCACGAATGCAGGTTGCAGCGATTTCCATCTTGTGGTCTATCTGCCCAAAAAGTCGCTGAGGTTCATTCAGAGATACAATCTCATAAAACAATCTACCATACAATATGAAATCGCCTTCTTGAACTTGTAGGTCCTGGTCATCAGTAAGTCGCCTCTTGTGAAAATGAATGGTTATCTTGGAGCGACGGTCGATGCCGTAGTTGGTAGTGTTAGTTTCCTGCCCTTCCCAGTTTATAAGGGCATTAACCTTGACTGGCGCCGTGAAAGTTTTATGAATCGCCTCGCCATACAAAGAATGAAAGTTGGTGTGCTTGAGACTAACAGGGTAGTACAAAATAGTCTGCCCTATTACGCGCTCGATTAATTCATCATTAACCTGCTTAACAAAATCTCTTTCTTTCGCCCCTGCGAACAGCGGCGGAGGAGGATTCTTCGGTTGAGTCCAAGTAATATCTTGTGCTGCCACTTACTTGACCCTCCTATCCTACAAAAATTGCTAACGGTATTCGTGCTTGTAAATTCTGAGTGCTCTCTACAAGGGCAGCGTCGCTCTCTGCCAACTTTGCATAAGTCATCTCTTCTAGGACTGTCTTTAGTTCTTCGCGCAGTGCACCCATTTCCTCTTTTGCCTGTGTGACAAGTGCCTCGCCATTAAGGGTGACCGATTCGCCTGGTATGGGAATGGTAGCGAATTTGCTCCTAGTAAGTCCAAGCATCTCTTTGCTTACTGCTAGCGCAAATCTTCTAATCCACTGTTTCCCGATTGAATTAATATTATTATAAGATATATTAGCGAAAGGTAATGTATTCATATTGTTGACGCCGCGCGTACCTGTATCGCTAGTGGGTTCGTCAATGAAAGGATCCTCGTCAACAGTAAATTCAAACCACACTTTTTTAAATTGATAGCGCGTTGGGATAGGGAAGAGCCTCAATCTATTGTTGCGAATATCAAAAGAATAGTGAGAGATGCGTGTATAAAGAGAATCTTCATATGCCATCGCTTGAAGTTTATTCTGCCAAACTGGAACTATTTGAAAAGTGCTGTCGTCTGCGTATTGACCATAAGTAGACAAATTGCCGATGACATTAATTCCCCCGTAGTATCCATAAAATCTCCACATCGCCTGCGGGGATTTATAGTATACCTTTTTGATATGAATTTTCTTGTTCCTGTCGAAAGTAAAAGCAGCATCAGTGCTCGCGGAGACAGCGGACTGCAAATCATAGTCCTGTTGATCTTCTACAATATTGATGGATGCAGAAAAAACCCGAAGGTCACCTCCTACGACGGCCTCTTCAGAAATGCCTGTCGCTATCCGGCGCGGGTAAGCAAAATTAAACTTTGGAAAGCGCAATTCGGCGCCCGTACCACTCAAAGAAGTTTTGAGAGTTCCCGCTTTCATCTCGCCGTCACTGTCGAAAGTTCCCGTAACATTTCCCAGAACATCTGATAGCACATTTTTAGATTGGTGAATATTGAGAATATAAGAATATTCTAATACAGACTCTTCGTAAGCCGCATAGACTTGATTGGCAGTCAATTCAACATCAAGAACGTCACCGCCCAACTTACGATAAACATACGCCACCTGATCTACTGCGCCGGAAATAAAATCTGCGCCAGTATAAACACCAAAGGGCAGAGATCCCGTGACATCGTTTCTAGTACCCGTCACGGGTAATACTACTAGACTTGAGTTTGAACTAGGCGATAAAGTAGGGACTGCCACATTGTTTTCCTCCGTGCTATATATTCCATCCTATAATTAGTTTTTCAAAAAAAGAAAGAGCCTTCATACAGAATATGAAGACTCTTTTCTTTTAGATAGTTGCTAGACTAAGAGAATTAGCCCAACAAATCTTCAACAACAACCAGACCGTAGAGATCGGGACGCACCATCTTCTTGGCGTATCGCGTCATGACGCCCTTTCGGGGCACGAAGTCTTCAACACCAAAAATAGTGGGAGTCGTTTGGAGTGGGACATAAGGAGCGTACACGTAACCACTTTCGAGGAACGAACTACCCTTGCGCCCGACCAGAACAACATTGCGAGGGAAGTAGGGGTCTACATAGACATCCCACTTCTTCGAAATATTGCCGACATTGACGGCACCAGCACTACCCTTATCATCATCATGAGTTACTCGGGCTTTGAAACCAGAGGTAAACTCAAGAATGTTAGAAACCTCAGGACCACAAACTAGAAAGTTTGCACCTCCACGAAGCGTCTTACGATGAATTTGGGCGGACACGTCATTAACGGTTTCGAGAAGAGTCTCGTACCATTCTGACACGTTTCCAGTAAAGTCAGCACCCAAGAGATTCTCGTTCGCGTTGGTGCTGATAGCAGCCCCGGTATCGCGAGTCAAGAATCGACCAGGACGGCGACTCCAATAAAAGGTACCAGCAGTAGCGCCGGCAACCAAATCTTCCAAAATCTCTTGATCAATTTCAAGAGCAATCTGCTCTGACAAAATACTCGTCAACTCAACTTCAGCATCAAGGTTGTGATAAGCGTTCAAGTCTTGTCCCAATTCTGGGGTCCACTTGGCTTTCAACTTCTTGGTGTTTGCCGTTACAGCAACACTGTCCACCTTGATGTCGATTTCGGGAATATTCGGATTGTTTTCCAATCCCCATCGCTGCGTAGCAACAACTGATCCCGGTTGTCCCGTACCTTGCGTAAAGTTATCAGTCTCTACATAAGTAACAGTTTGGGCGCCAGTCAGTGAAGTCATCAACAAGTTAGTCCCTTCAGACCCCGTGGCCGCATTCACTACCAAAATAGTAGTCTGCGATGATCCACTCAGCGAAGTGAGGCGGCGTGCTTGCTGCCCCTGCGCTGGTGCCATTGTAACGGACACCAGATCCTTCATGTTCAATTGCGAAAGCTCCACAGTCGTATCAATCGAAGCAATAGCTACATTGGTACCGGACGGAATATCCGCATCATAGCGACAAAGTTTTGCGCATTCCAAATCCACACTCGCTGCTCCACCAATGGTGCCAGAGACGAGCGCAGTAATGGTGGGATTGAGATCAGAACCCGTAGGAGATGAATAACCGTTGTTCAAGTTATAAAACGATTGCTCAATATCTGCCCCAGTCAAACTCACGCCACCAGTGATTTGCTGACCGACAGCGCCACCACCATATAGCGAAGTATTATTAGCGTTACCCAATCGGGACGTTTGTCCTGGTGTTCCACCAAAAGTGAAATCCAGGAAGAAGATAAGTCCACTAGGCAGACTCATCGGTTGAACCGACACCAGATCATTGGCAATCAATCCTCCAAACACACGCCGTACAATTGGAAACGCGACGGCGGCAAAACCTTCAACATCACCCCCTACTGCCAGCGTCGACGCTTCTCGTAACAGTTCTTTTGCTTGGTTTTCAAGCAAAACTGCCATATTACTACGTTTAGTACCGTCATCAAGACCCTCTAAGAGACCAGTCTTTTCCCACTTATCAACAATGGCGTGACCATCTTTGCTAAGATCTCGATTAACGATGCCTTCAGTTAATTTTTCTAAAATTGACATCTTTTTTTCCTCCTTAAATGATTTTTTAAATGCCTGCAAGTTTCTTCATGCGTTGCACATGAGGATCTTGCTTTTCTTTTCTTTGCTTTTGTCTCAACATCGTTGCACTACCTTTGGTAATCGCTTCGCTCAGTGATTTTGGTTCATTCCGTGATTCGACAGATGAACCCACTGCGCCTTGAAGAGTATCATAGATAGACTTCGCTGCATCGACTGAATCGGCATTACTAATAGCTTCGGCAATACGTTGTTTTTGCCGCTCATTCAAGGAGTTGCTAGTCAGCACTCGATTCGTGTAAACTAATTTAGCATTGGAGAGGTTTGTCTCTTCCAATGTATTAGAAAGTTTTCTTAAGAGAACTTTTAAATCTTTGTTTTCTTTTAGGACATGATTCTTCTTGGTCCTCAAAGATTTATTCTCTTTGATAATTTTTGAATTCGTTGTGGTAAGGTTTGTGTTTTCTTTTAGAATCTTTTTGTTTGATTCTTGAAGTGCGATATGTTCTTCATCATAATCCATATCACGCTTTAATTTTTTCCTGTGTTGTCCGCGAGCGTGTGCCAATCTCTCGGCATCATCTTCGGCGTTGCGAACATAATGCTCTGACTCTTCACCACCAGTATCTTCTGTTATGTCTTCGTCATCGTCATCGCGCTTATACGTACTCGTTTCAGTGACATTCACATCCTTTCCTTCTTCGCCCGATAGTTCTGCGCCCATTTCCGCGTCTTCATTAGATGGCATCCCATCATCGGTGTCCGCTTCGTCGTCTTCCATCAGAAGTCCCGACAAATCAATTTCAACATCCTCATCCTCGGTAAGTCCCAATAACTCTTCCTCTTCCTCTTCTTCGCCTGGAGGAGGCAAAACTTCTGGAGGAGTAGGTCCGGGCATAGGCGATCCGCCTTCGTCATCTAAATCTGCCATTATCTGCTGTAGTCCATCCATGTCAATCGTAATTGTTTCCCCCTCTTCGGGGCACGGACAAAGTTTCTCACCATCCACAGCAGCAAGAGGAACTTGATCTGCAATACCGGGTTCTATAGGAGGTGCACCAAGACCTGGCGCGGGTCCTCCAAATCCAAGACCTTCCTCGTCTTGTTCCAGCAAATTATCAACTGCTTCTTTAATCTGGTTGGAATATTTTCCAACTACAATGGCTTCGGCGTTCTTGAGCGCAACTTCTCGTAAAGCGTTGGCGTCTATGATTGCCTGTTTCAACATAGTATTTGATGACATATACCTCTCCTCACAAATAAAGATCTGTCTCCCAATAAATAGTTACTAGAAAGTCAAAAATCTTAGTTTATTGCCCATTATCCCCAATAATGCCTAGTTGAGCGCATATGGTTAGAGCAAACTCTACTATTTAAGCAGGTTTGTTGAGTGTAAATAGTATTATTGATAAAATGTGCCAGTCTACTCTGAAGACCCAGATACGGGTTGTACCGACTTTAGGACACTTTCTGGTATTTCTATCTTAACTGCCAGAGGTTTTTCTCGTGGCGGTGATGTTTTTTCTTTCTTTGGCATGTGGTCGTCTGATCTCTTTTTTCTCGATAGTCTTTCTGCCAACCCTTCCTCAATCAACATCTCATTGATGTTTCTGCCTCCTGAATATATGGTTCCTATTATTCTTCCATACTTGCCTGTCCTATCTTTGATCGTCTGGAGAACCACTTCCTTTCCTAATATGAGTTCCCGCAATCTGTCGCGAGCGACGAGCGCGGTTTCTTTATCTTTGCTTCTTATCTCGGCGGTATCTATATTAGCAAGACGTATAGTCTTGTTTGCTAATACCACTCCAAATCCTAACGCGATATCGGCGCGGCATGTGTCGCCGTCGTAAACCGACACAACCTTTGCTTTATAAAAATATCCTACTCCGTTTGCCATGCTTATAAGTAGTGGAAAAACGTAGATACTTCGCGTCTTAATCACACAAAAAACCAACAGCGCCACTGGGGCGCTGTCAGCAAAACAATTAATTATAAAATGTTTTTAGAGAGATCTATAAACTGTTAAAGGGCGACGGATACCACGACGCACTCTCGCAAAAGTACCACTTATCCGGATTGGAAAAGTACGTTCCGGCGAGAGTACCGCTAGGCACGGTGGATCCCAGATAGAGCATCGACCCGTTATAATCAGATGGAGTAACTGCGAGCGTATGAAGTGTCGCCTCATCCGCAGCAACCGATCCTCCATCATTGAATGTAGATATGCCTAACCTTCCCCTGACGGACGTTACATCTTGATTATCGCTGCCTAGCGTTGAGTTTGTACCAACATGTAATTGCAAAGCAACTCCAATGCCGCCGGCAACAACGACTGCCCCGGTGGTAATGTTACTGGCATCGGTTGTGTCGTCAACGTTAAGTATGACGCCGGTTGAGACATCTAGACTATCAGTATCTAAACTAAGTTTCACTGCGGAGTCTACAGAGAGATCAATCCCGCCGGCGGCATTATTAGCGTGCAAAACAATAGCATCTGCCGCCCCCTCAGTTGATATAAGGTTGATCGCACTGTCAGATCTAAGATCTAAATCATCATCTGCCGCTGACCCAGCAACTATAATGTCTATTCCGCCTGCACTGGTAGACATCTGAATTGCATCTGCACCTGTGCCGGCAGAACTAAAAACTAAACTTGAATCCGTGGCGCCTGCTAGGGCAATCGTAAGATCTTCAGCGTCGGCAGTGGAATTTAAAGTCAAACTAGCAGTGGATGCGGCGGTAAGGGACAGTGTTCCGCTAGCAGCGATGATGGGAACTTCCAGCGTGTCAGTAGTTTTAGTCCAAGTAAAACTACTGTCACCACCCAAACTATTAGCATCGTTAAACTGAACAGAGTTCAATGGTGCGCCGGGAGTGATGTTTGATGCAGACACATTCGTCAGTCCCGCACCATCTCCCCAAAATGTTGATGCAGAGACTGCACCAGATACGTCTAAAGTGCCTGTTACTTGGTGATATCCAGTAACCACGCGCCCTATTTTAGAATTGCCATCGTCCGTAAATCTAAAAGCAGTGAGCAAGTTGGTATCACCGCTCCCTGTAAATACTGCCAAACCTCTTCTTGCAACCATTACATATGTTCTCCTTCTATATTAGTGTGAATGGGTAATATGTGGAGACCAAAAAAATACTCTCTTTGTGCTTATTTTGTAGAAGCATTGGACCCCGCCTAACATATCTATACATAGTAAATTGGTAGATATACTTTCCCCCTCTTGGGCATTAAAAAACCAACAGCGCCACTAGGGCGCTGTCAGCAAAACAATTAATTATAAAATGTTTTTTTATCTAGATCTTATAGACTATTGAACGGGGATGGATACCAAGATCCACTCTCGCAAAAGTACCATTTATCGGGATTAGCAAAGGATACTCCCGAATTAGTGCCGCTGGCCGCCGTGACTGAAAGATAGATCATTGATCCATTATACGTCGCCGGGGTGGTGGCCATAGTCTCCAACAAGACCGCATCGGCAGCGGTCGCCGGGTCGAACTTGCCAATTTGCAAGCGGCCATTGACTGTCGCAACATCAGCGACTGCATCACCAAGGGTTGAATCGCCCGAGACGGTCATATCGCCTGTAACAGCAACCGTAGTTGCGTTCAAATCGATATCGCCCCCAGAATCAAGTTCAATCTCCAGGGCATTGACATCAACTTTCGTGGATTCATCCGCGCCGACAGTAATCGTTCTAGCAGACGCGCCCGTACCAACATTGATGGCACCCGTGTTGGCGTCATTACCAACGCTAATTGCACCAGCAGTAGAATTGAGTTCAACAACACCAGAAGCGTCAAGTACCATGCTAGATCCCGAGAGATTCACTGCACCTGTCGAGTCAAGATCTACACCGCCAGTACCAGCATCCAAATCTAGTGTGGTTGCACCAGTTGAATTACCAATGTTGACAGTTGATGCAAATGCACCAGTAGAAAGATTCACTGTTCTTTCGCCTTGTGTACCAATGTTGATGTTTTGGTCAACATCATCATTACCAATGCTAATTGCACCAGCAGTAGAATTGAGTTCAACAACACCAGAAGCGTCAAGTACCATGCTAGATCCCGAGAGATTCACTGCACCTGTCGAGTCAAGATCTACACCGCCAGTACCAGCATCCAAATCTAGTGTGGTTGCACCAGTTGAATTACCAATGTTGACAGTTGATGCAAATGCACCAGTAGAAAGATTCACTGTTCTTTCGCCTTGTGTACCAATGTTGATGTTTTGGTCAACATCATCATTACCAATGCTAATTGCACCAGCAGTAGAATTGAGTTCAACAACACCAGAAGCGTCAAGTACCATGCTAGATCCCGAGAGATTCACTGCACCTGTCGAGTCAAGATCTACACCAGCAGTACCAGCATCAATGTCAATACCACCAGCAGCGGCATCGGCCTGAATCTTTACAGCGTCAGCAGCTGACTCACCACCGGTCAAAACCAATGAACCTGCGGCAGAATCAAGCGTCAAGTCACCAGCAGAAGTTGACCACGTTGAAGCGGCCGCAGCAGTTATAGTCAAAGCATGGCTAGCAGTAAGAGATGCTGAAACACTGCTCTCTCCTAGTCCCAGAGTATGTGTGCTGGGGACAAAGGTGAATGCAGAATCAGCAGCTAAGTCGTCACCACTGTTAAACTGAACGTCGCCAGTGTTTCCCGCAGCGGCAACTTCCGAAGCGGTAAGGTTCGTCAATCCTGAACCGTCGCCAGAAAATCCGACTGAACTAGTAATCGCCCCGAGATTTGATAGGGTACCAGTTATTTGATGTAGTACCTTGTCATAATTACCCGTAACATTCCCTGTTTTGGATTTCCCATCATCTGTAAATCTAAATGCGGTAAGAGCTTCTGTTCCTCCGCTTCCGGTATATACCGATATTCCTCTTCTTGCAACCATTTGTTTTTTTCTCCTTCGGGTTAGTTTTCCCGATTATTTATCGCAAGATCTTTAAAGACCCCGCCGATAAAAATACATCGCTCTGCAAGATTAATAATTTTTTCACTGCGTGATGCAAAGATCTCGCAAATAAAAAAACATATCAATCCGGAAGATTAATGATTTTTTTGTTTTATCAAGAATATATAATCGAAATTTGTAAGTTTTTTTACGAAAACATAACCAGAAGTATATTGTATCTCTTGGATTATATTGTCTGTCTATAATTTATCTATAGAGCGCAGCACATTTCATGCCGCAATAGTAAGTAGGGTTCCAGCAGTAAAAAATCCTAAAATTGTCAGCATATTTCACTTTATTTTCAGGGGTTTAGCATAGGAAGTCTTGAGGGCAGATCTGGTAAAAATTATCTTTCAGATCTCTCAGATCTCTCGTGCATGCCAGTTAAAATTTTGTAAATCCTATCCATTTTCCAGATGTTACAGAACAAAACCATATTGCCAAAAACCTTCTCAAACCCCTTCCCCTCTTGAAGAGAGTTTTGTACAAAAGACTCATCGTGATAGAAGTAAAGACTCTTATCTTTGGCGTAATACATAACTTTCTTTTGTTGCTCGTTTGCTCTCAAGCACATGTCCCCATCTTGATAGTTTCTAGACAAAGAGGGATTAAGTCCTCCATTCTTCACAAACCACTCTAAATCAATAATACAAAATGCACCCGTAATGTAGTGCTCGGGTTTATCACAGCAGACAGCATGATGATCCGCTGGAAGGAATCTACCATAGTGACCGGGCGTCATCGCCATTACCGTATTTTTGGTATCCGTCATGCCAATCTTGGGGAACATTACAGAACCTCCATACTGCACTGTCCCTTTATATTCTTGATTCATATGAGGGTAATGCTTCTGGATATTGATGCTCTCCTCTCTCTGATCCCACAGGGTTTCAGGATAGAGAAGTTTTGTGCCAGTTATTGTATTCTTATTTTCCTTATGCATCCTGAAAAGAGTTTTGAAAACATCCTTATTCGGCGCGGACAGGTCAGCATTCCACAGTACAATGTCCTTGCATCCCACTTGGTGTGCTACGTGTGCGGCGATGTTGTTGAGCATAGAAAAGTTGAAATCATTATCATATTTTACTGAGATATAGGACACTTCGTATTCTCCGCACAAACTTTCATTATAGATGCCGAAGGGGCGATCATCCACAACAATAACATTTGACTCCTCCATTACTTCATTCTCTTTTAGATTTTGCAAAACATATTGAAGAAGACTATAGTTTTCTTTTATTGTTATGATAGTGCAGGGTAATCTAGGGTCTATCCCCTCATCTATAAAATGGCACGTATACTTATCTTCCTGAGCAGATAACTGAAAAGTCCTCGCAAAATTGTAATTGCGGTCTTCTGGCAGTATAACCTCTATTCTTTTTTGGGAGATGGTAAAATCTTCACATTCTTCTATCTCTTCTTCAAAGAAGTCATATGAATAGCACTCATGTATCTCGGTGGTCATGATACTTTATCCTATCAAAGTATTTAATACTTGTCTTTGTCATATTTTTATCCTCCCGCAATAAGGTTTCATAAATAAGTTCCCCCCGTAAATTCAAGATTTTTATCGTCCGAAGGAATTTTTCTTGCATCCCTACTTAGTACAAACCACGTCTGGAACGTATGTTCCCATTTCAATTTCTTGTAGTGCAAGCGATATTTCATAAACAATGTTGCTAAAGTTTCCTCTGCGTGGGATGCGCATCCGGGATAAATCCACCCTTTCTGATCCGGTTTATAAATTTTAGGATACTTTTCTTTTAAAACAAACGTCATCAAAATCACTCCGTCGTCCTTAATGGCAGTCGAAAATTCAGATAATATCTTGTCGACCAAATCTTCGGCAGCATGTGAACAAATAGACTGCGCTAAAATAAAATCAAATTTCTCCACGTCCGAAGGACATTTAAAATCGTCATTATAAAAAAACTTAGGCTTTTTGATTTCAATCAAATCATTCCCCACCTCATTCTTGATAGAGTCATCGATTAACCACTTGTTGGGATCCAGTCCAAAGTATTTTTCAGGCAATAAATAAGGAATAAACAACCTTCCTGCCCGGAGAGAACCGCAACCAAAATCTAAAAGTGTATGATTTTCTCTCAACCCAAATGCACACAAAAGTCGGAATTGCATAGCAGCTTTGATATCCCAATGAGAAGGCGGTCCAACGTAAGCCGTATAGTGGTCAGTGGATCCCGGAGGGAGTTTATATATATCTTTTTTTGAATTCATTTTTTTCTCCTTTTTTTGTTACAAAAATTATTTAAATTAAAATTCCTAATTCTTTGAGCAAAATCTAACATAGTATCGTCCCTAATCACATTAAAATCTTTTCCTCTATTTTCTAAAAATTCATCTATGTCTTTCCTGGTGGGGAATCTTGGAGTGTTATACAGGGGGTGGTGGGCCCAAAGTTCTTGGGATGGTTTTCCCAATCTCCTGTCCACAAACTCTTCCACTGATTTGAAGAAATAGTGGTTAATCCACGCCCTCTCCACACTAAGGGTATCCGTACAACTTCTGCCAGTGGGTATTATCTCTCCCTTCTCATTTACCGTGTGCGCGCCGTCAACCAATGGCATACTGTGGGGGCGTGCGGGGCGCACTCCCATACATTCCGTTTTATCTGGTTGGAAAATAAGTTTTATCATATTCTCGCCGGATGTGGGAAAAAGAACATTCGGATTGGCACTTTTTATATACTCGCACTTCTTTTCTCTATAAAGAAATCTCTCTATTACATAACCAAATTGTTTTTTCTTTTGATTGGATGTGCCATAGTAAACCCAATTTAGTCCAACGGCACCATAATCTTCCAACTCACTCAAAAACCCCCTCAAAGAATATTCCTTAGACAAGCACAGAAACTCATCACAGTCGGCGCGCCAGATCCACCTTGTTTCAGATCCGTGGTAATATATACAGTGCTCCAGCGCTACTGTGGAAGGTCCATGGTGTGCCAAAGTTCTTCCCTCTCGTTCCATGGTAGAATTTATATTGTGCAAAGTTACCAATCCCTTATCAATAAAAGGTTGTAATATCTCCATGTAGTTATCTTTGCTTTTGTGATTATACAAATAGAAGTGTTCCACTCCCACTAAGAGATGATACACGATCCACTCATACAAATAAGGAGCCTCGTCACGAAAGTTGGCATAGAGCGATATATAATATTTGTGCGACGGCGCATTGGCATCCCTAGTCATACAAAAATTCCTCCCACGAAAATCCCGTTCTCAAACTTACCTTGTGACTTCTTCTTCCCTTTCCAAACCGTCCATGTACCGTTTTCCTTACCGGCACTATAGTTGATTTCCGCCACCCTTTCTCCGCTCTTATCCCATTCAGTCCATTTTCCCTCTTTCTGGTCGTCCTTATAGTTACCTTCCTCTATCTTATTCCCATCGAGGTCCCAGTAAGTCCACTTGCCATCCTTTATGCCGCTCCTATAGTTAACTTCGGCCGCGGTGCGGCCGCTAATACGTCCATAAATCCATTTACCATCTTTCTCTCCGGATTTGTACATGCCGCATTCCTTATTATGACCATTCTCATGCCAGAAAGTGTATTCTCCCTCTGAAGCGTCGTTTTTAAATGCGCCTTCCTTTTTCTTCTTTCCGTTGTCGTACCAAGAAATGTGTGCGCCTTCTTTTTTGCCGCTCTTGAAGGTGTATTCCGATTCTTTTTGTCCCCCTTCATACCACCGATACCATGTCCCCTCTATCTCATCGTCTTTGTAGGTACCTTCCTTTTTCTTCTTTCCGTTGTCGTACCAAGAAATGTGTGCGCCTTCTTTTTTGCCGCTCTTGAAGGTGTATTCCGATTCTTTTTGTCCCCCTTCATACCAAGACACCTGCGTGCCGTGCTTATTGTCGTTTTTATAATTTCTTTCCAATTTCTTCTTGCCGCTATCATATCGCTCAAGTATATATTTTGTTCCCATCTAACATGCCTCCTTCTTGTCGCAAAACAAATCTAAATCAAACTCCCTAATCTTTTTAGCGATAAGCAAAATACTCCTATCCTCCATCATCTGAGATAAGGAAAAATGAGGATGTGCATCAACTTCATTCTTACCATATGGAATGGTGCTAGATCCGCGTTGTCCACGAGAATGGGCCCAAATATAATGATGATATAAGTTTCGATACTGCGGGTTATTGCCGTATAAGTGCCAAGTACCACAATTGGGATCACGATCCTTGGGCCGACCGTTCGCATCAGACGGGGACAAGTGTCTCCTGTTCTTATATTCTTCTAGAGATTTCCAATAATAATGAGAAACATAAAATCTCGAATGGGTTGCGCTCTGGGCGGAAACATACTCCAAAGGCGGGATGTCCGCATATGCGCATTTAGATCTTTCCCAATTTTCCAACTTTTCAAACTTCTCGTCCACCGCTTTGGCGCCGTTCTTATAACTAAAAACATGCGCAGGTGCGTAACGTATACCTGATAAATCTACCTCGCGAGGATTTACTATTGTTTTATATATTTCGAGCGGCACATACTCTAAGAATCTTTCTATAACTAATCCCGGATCTTTTTTCAAGATTCCTGATGACCCATACCATTTCCAACAAAGTCCAACTCCCGGATATGCTTCGTATTCTTTCATAATATTTTGAAGATTATCATTCTTGTCTTCAAACATAATAAATTCATCAAGATCTATGAACGCCGTCCAGCGACTATCATTTGCATGCCCGCCTATATAAATCTCCTGCATTTCCTCCTTGATTTTTTTTAGTCTTCCCTTTTGTGATGCTGGTTTTCTCAAATAATCATCAGACATGTCATTCAAAGTTACCAATCCCTTATCAATAAAAGGTTGTAATATCTCCATGTAGTTATCTTTGCTTTTGTGATTATACAAATAGAAGTGTTCCACTCCCACTAAGAGATGATACACGATCCACTCATACAAATAAGGAGCCTCGTCACGAAAGTTGGCACACACAGAAAAATAATATTTTTGCACAACCTAATTCCTCTTATAGCGCGGTCTAACCCAATCCATCACTTCGCTCTGAAAGCGGTCAGGATTGGCGCCGGTAAACGCGCAAATCTTTCTATGCGCGCGCAACGGGTCTCGCAAAACATCTGCATACTCCACCTTGATATATTCCAACGAATATTCAGATAACATTCGCTTTATATATTCAACGTACTTGCAGGACACCACGCGAGCATATCCTGGATTTTGCTTGGCCCAGGAATCTCGCATCGCAAGCGAATTCACCACTTCCTCCATATCACGAAATGCCCAAATAATTTTAGGTCTAAAAATCTTAGGAAAATTCTCAATCCACCATGGTGCTGTGATTCCAAACCTCGGATCTTTGAGGCAGAACTTGGCGCCATCTGCCTCTGCATGTATTGTCTGTAAATACCTTTCCGCTAGCGCATAAATTTTACCGTCCTTAAGGTTCCTAATATTTTCATAATCTGGTACCATATTCCATCTGCCTCCAAGGGCCCCAAGAATTTTGTCATTTATTATCCATGTTCGCGAGTCTTCGAAATCGGACTCCTTCACTCTTCCGTTTTCTCTCATGGGGCGGGTGTGCGGAACTTTCCTTACGCCCATCCCCTCGCCAATTGAGATAATCCCAGACAATCCAACCATTCCGGAAACCATAGAAGTTCCCGATCTGTGCATTCCTACTACTAAAAAAAATCCTTCATCTGTCATAAAATCATCCTCCATTATCTTTATTCCAAATTTCCCAAAGAAGTATCTGGAGGTAAATAAAAATTAACATCGACAATTGAAATTTCTTTCACATCTTTCTTTCTTCTTTTCGCCAATTCGTATACTGTCTTTTTCTCAGTTCCGACATGTGCTATACCTTTCTTACCAGAAAGAGATGCCTTCAGCACCAAAGGTCCTATGACATCTACATAATCTCGTGTAGTGTGTTGGTCGCGAAAGGCGGCCGCGTGAGGAAATTCATTCGGAACAAAAGATGTTCTTATGCAGAGAGATTTCTCATACATTCTCACCATCAATTCCGCAGATGCCTTAGACATCGCATAATTTCCCACTGGGTTAATGTGGTCCGTTGTGCGGTAATCGCCCCTGAGTCCGTCGAAAACATAGTCGGTAGAGATATATACAAACCTAATATCTCTTCTGATCGCCTCCTGAAGGAGATTCCAAGTTCCTTCCACATTTATTTTCGTGCACTCAACAACTTCCTCCGTTGCCTTGACGGTTTTAGTATAGGCAGCACAATGCAATATCATATCAAATTCGCCTTTAGAAAAATATCTCATAACCGAATCTTTCGATGATATATTCATCTGCTTGCGCGTTGGTGCACAGATTTCTATATCATCCATCTCATAGGAATCAACAAGAATTTGTCTACCCAGAACTCCAGTTCCGCCGGTCATAAGAACTTTTAAAACCATTTATGGATCCCCTTGGTATGCTTTGCTTTCCACCCCATGCTGTTTATCTTTGATACATCAACTGAATATCTGAGATCTTGTCCCCATCGGTTTTCGACAAAAGAGACTCTCGATAAGTATTCGGAATCATCACTGCCGTGCCAATCGGATATCTGCTTTACTACCTCAAGATTGGTTAGATAGTTTTTTGCTGCTATATTAATGATGTCGTTCCTTATTCCCCTCTCGATCAAAAAGAAAATAGCATCAACATTGTCTTTCACATAGATCCAATCCCGGACATAAGATCCATCGCCATGAATGGGAATCTTCTTGCCTTTTTTGATAGATGCAATGCATTTAGGAATAAGTTTTTCTTCGTATTGTCTGAGTCCGTAGTTGTTACTACTCCTTGTTATCAAGTAGTCTATCCCATATGTCCTATTGTGAGCAAGCACAAGCATCTCTGCGCAAGATTTGGACGCAGAGTAGGGGTTGCTGGGGGCAAGTCTGTCGGATTCGTTGTATGACCCCGTAGTGCAGTCTCCGTATACTTCGTCAGTGCTAATATGCACAAACAGGGGGCGGTCATGTGTCTGTTGTCCTCGCACCAACTCCAACAGTCTGTGGGCGCCCAATATGTTACTTTTTATAAACGGAAATGAATTGTTAATAGAATTGTCTACATGACTCTCCGCAGCAAAATTGACCAACACATCACACAAAGGAAGGTGATCAATTTCCGAAATATCTTGCCGGATTAATGTATAGTTGGGATCATTATCCCATGGCAACTGGTGATGGGAAGCGTACCCCATCTTGTCGATGTCTACAACGGTGTGGTTCTCTTCTAGAGCGCGCTCTACGAAATGACTTCCGATGAATCCTCTGCCACCAGTAACAACAAATATCATTATATGTTCTCCACAATAAATTTCTCTAATTTATCGACCGACTGTTGCACCGAATCTTTCGTAGTGTTGAGGTTCAAGTCGTAGACCAAAGGAGGGTCAAAGGGATCAGAAATGCCAGTGAAATTTTTAATCTTTTCAGGATGATTTTCCGGCAAAAGGGCGCGCCTGTAAAGTCCTTTAGTATCTCTTTCTTTCAGCGTCTCTAGATCACAATCAACAAAAACTGTTTTAACGTGCTCAGACATTTCCCTTATCTCCCTCCTCGTTTCTTCGTAGGGATTGATCGCAGACATTATGGTGATAACATCATTCCTGGACAGTACCTTTCCAACAAATCCCAATCTTCGTATGTTCGTGTTCCGGTCTACCTTTGAAAATCCCAGGTCTTTACAAAGTCCTTCGCGGTATTCATCCCCGTCAATTACTTCAACGTGGAATCCCTTTCTAACCATTCGCCTTTGCACTTGCTTCGCAATAGTAGATTTGCCGCTTCCACTCAATCCCGTCATTTGAATGAAAATGCCGCGCGTTCGGCCCCAATGAATATAGTTCCAAACTCTTTCATGAACGAAAAAAGCAAATAGTTGTATTGCGTGATAGGCGACCGTAATCACCGATGTCTGGTGGAGATCGCCAGTGATAAAATAGGAAACTCCTCCCAATATAAAAGTTGCTAGAGTTCTCCACGTTAGAGATTTCGCGGTGCTTCTTTTTTTTGAATCAGTCATTGTCTTGGCCCACCTTGAACTTTGGTTCTTTATCGTATTCCTCGAAACTTATTCCACTTTGATCTCTTGAAGACAGCAGGCATTCCCCCCTCTCACGTCCCCATTCAACACTAATATCCCTGTCAAACGGATCAATAACTCCTTCGCCGGATCCGTTATAATAACTGCTACACCTATATAACAACTGGGTGTTGTCTTCTAGGGAGATGAACCCGTGCGCAAATCCTGGCGGGATCCAGAGGATTTTATTATTTGCGGCAGAGAGGTCAAAGAATTTATGCTTACCATAGGTGGAGGAATTTTGACGAATATCCACGATAACGTCGCGGACCATACCGTGCACCACTCTCACGAGTTTTCCCATAGGTTTTTCCCACTGGTAATGTAAACCTCTTACGACATTCTTACTGGATATGGAATGGCTATCTTGAAAAAATTGATATTCCCTAAGACTAGAAGAAATCTCTTCATTGAATGACTCAAAGAAAAGTCCCCGATCATCGCGATGTATTGTAGGATAAAACAACAAAACCTGGATGTTGTCGAAATAGTTACACTTCTCCACTTCCACTGTACGTTTACTCCCGCGTAACGCTTGTGTAGATCTTTATGTCTATAAAGATGATAAAAAGCAAATCAACCTCAAAGATTAGAAGTGCTTCTTTTATTTTATCAAGAATATGTAATCGAAATTTGTAAGTTTTATCTGGTCATATAATCAAAAATCTATCTATTTGTGATTCTGCTTACATGTCCTATCTATAGTCTGTCTAATGTGTGCGGCATTTACTTTTGCCGACATCAGTAAATAGAATTCAGGAAGTTAAAGTTCCCGAAGATCCCACGAAAAATGGCGAAATTGCTATTCCACTACTTCCAGGATTTCTTTCCAAGGATCATCACTTTTTTTGTCATATCATCTTCCTCCTCTATGGTCCAGATCTACACCTATATTTAGTATCGTAGCAATGGTTTTAAACACTATTTACATCATGGTTACAAAAATAAAAAAAAGATCTCGCAAAGAGAAAGCGAAACTAAAAAAGCTTCGCCTAAATCTTCAATTTTCTAAAGCATCTCTCGCAGAAACAGAAATAATTTATGAAGAATGCAGAGAGGAATACAATAGGCAGTTTATTGTTGCCCCCTCAAATCCCAATCCCGAAGAAAAAGGAGCGGAAAAAATAGATGATACCACGGATATATCAAAAGATGTAAAAGAGGAGGCAAAAAAGAAGGAAGGCAAAGACGCACAGTCCAACAAAGAGGAGGGCGATAAATCCGCTGATATTCCAACAGACACAGACATAAAGGCAATCTTTAAAAAGATTGCTGTCAAAACTCATCCGGACAAACTACGAGACCTAGACGAGGAAGAGGTGGAAAGGTTGACAGAAATCTACAAGATGGCGGCAGAGGCATCTAAAAACAAAGATGGCGGTTCGCTATTAGACATAGCATACGATCTAGGTATAGAGATTGATATAGATATAGAAAAGGAGGTTAAGTGGATCGAGAAGAAATTGAAAAAATTAGAGGGACAGTCCCTCAAAATAACTCAATCAAACGCTTGGGTTTGGTTTCACTCAAAAGGGAAAGAAAGGAAAAAAATAGAAAACTTTCTTCATAAGCAACACGGCAATGAGGGCGGAAGTTAGTTACTATTGATACCAGAACCGCTCAAAGAAATCACATCGTTCTTGTCGACAGCGGCACAGTATCCAATAAGTTCAAAAGAAGAAGCAACTCCAGAACCATTAGAAATATAAATTTCTTTAACTCTAACATCAAAATCCATACGTCCGCCAGACGGGTCATTGGAATTATCACTCAAAGTGACATACCGATGCTGTGAAACTACATTCGTGGACGCGGTGGTGTCAAAGTGAACTCTAATCTGACCTGCGCTTCCCGTTGACATCACAGTAATAGATTTAGTAATAGTAGGAAATTCGACCTTGAGTTCGTTACCGTCAGGTAAGGCGCCGCCGGTCAAAAATGGTCTGCCCGGAACTCCATAAGTTTCCCACCTGCCGTATCCATTTCTATATTCAAAAACCATGTTCTTCTCCTCTATATAAGTAGTGTAGGACTACTTTATCTGCCATTTTCCTTTTCCGCACGTTTTTTCTGTTCAGCGATGCGTCTCTTTTTTTCATGTCTTTTTACGGTGGAAGGCTTTACATAATATCGTCTCGATAAAAACTCTTCTATAATGCCAGCCTTTTTCACTCTCTTAAGAAATCTCTTGATCATCTTTTCATCACTATCGTTTTTTTCTCTCTTGACGGATACCATTATACTAATTTACTCCAGTTATTATTGAGCAAACCACTAATATCCACCCCAGCGTCATTGGGGTCTGTGTCCTTTAAGGCACTGTGTGGATTCGGACTAGATCGCTGCTGTGGCGCGGGAGAGGTACCTTCAAAGAGGTTTACTCCGTTGTACGATTCTTTACCAATAGCGTCTAGCATCTTTCTTTTGGTTTCTTGCAGTTGCTTGTTGGGAATTTCTTTCTTTTCTTGTATTTGTGGAGGGGTGGGCGGGGGGATATCCTGCTCAACCATCAATTGCATATTCATCCCCTTGACGACTTCACTTATAACAGAAGATAAGATACCTCCCTCCAGCAAAGATTCTTTTATGCACTCCGCTACCATTGGTTTGATGATCTCTTTAAGTTCACTTTTTTTCACTTTTTTCCTCGTTGACTTGTAGGCGATGCTCCAGCACCGCCGATAGTTTTGCTAGGGCGACTTCTATTTCGTTGTTGCCCGACAAGGGGCGCAACAAGTCAATAACCATTTGCAGTTTATCCGCGTCGGACTCAAGAGTGCCTTCCGCCATCTTTGTCACCACCTCAAACGGGTTTTGAAAATCGTAAGTATTACTTTGAAGAAAATTATCTAGATTTCTCTTTGCGCTCTTGATCGCAATCATCGGATCGCTGCCAAGATTTCCATATCCTTGCACCATAACATCGAGGTCATCGCCTTCGAGTACCTTCTGATACTCTTCTTTGATGAGTTGCTTGATTCTATCTTTAGAAATTTCCATCTTACTGTTTTCTCGTAATGCTGTTCAGAAGTCGGTTTATCTTATCTGCCTGCGTGGCTCCCGGAATGGCACCTTCTTGCATTCCTTGCATTCCCATTGCTGGCGCCATATATGCATTAGGAGTGGAGGGCTCTGAAACAAAGTCGAAACAAATCAATTGAAAATCATCTTCAACTACTGTGTCGCCTTGCTGTTCTCTGACGCTTCCTAGTCCGCGTGATGAGATGCCAAGTTTAACTCCACTCTCGACGAGCGATTTCAAAATATTGCCACTTGGAGTATCGAGAACTTTGACTTTACCCATCACAGTCCCTCCATCCCACCAAGTTTCCGTAATCATGTGAGAGCAATTTTTAAGGTTAATGACGCTATCTTCGGGATGATCCAGTTCGCCCAAAGCGCGCTTTTCTTTAACAAGCTTTTGATAGTTTTCCATTTCACGTTGAAGGACTTTGGCCGGATAAACCCTTCCATTGCCATTCCTAGTGTCTGCCTTTTGAAGGATGCCGGTAAGGAACACGACACCTTCTCGCACTTGGCGCTTTTCATCTTCGGTAAGTAAGTCCTGGCAGACTCCTCCTTCACACAATTCATAGTATTCTCTAAGTAGAATTTTAGACATGTTATTTATTGTTTCCCTGGTTCGGCCGATGCTTCCAACACTTCAACTGGAGAATCTGCCCGAATTGGTTCAGTTCCATAGGGGCCTTTATTCTTCGCAGCAGCGCTTTCAATACTTTCAATCGCTTGGTCAATAACTCTGGCATCATTCATCCCCTTTGCGGATGCAATTTGGCCTGCGCCGCGCAGATGGCCACCGGACGGTGGTGCTGTGCTAAAATCTACGCTATAACCAGTAAGAACAACATTGTTCCCATCCTGACGTGTATTTTGCCTTAACTGTAGAAATTGATTGTCCGACACCTTTATGACTGGATAAATTGAAATATTCCCAGGTCCGGTCGTCTTGTCCATTTGGGAGTTTTCTAATGCCTGTCGGAGTGTGGTTCCACCAACCCCCTCGCCCAAAACCTTGGCAATCTCTTCTTGAATGACTTGGGTTAATTGTGATTTTAAAATTTTCATTTGGTTTCCTCCAAAAATTTTTAATGTTTTAATGCAGGCGCAACCTGCGCGAGTTAACGCCCCTTGCAGCACATGCGCACAACCGGTAGAAACCATTTAATCGTTACGAGTGACATTTTGCGCCTCCTCTCTGCTAATTCCCAATTGCAAACCACTATCAGAAAATAGCATATTCAACATATAACTGGTTCCTGATCCTAAGCATGCAAGAAAAAACCCAGTTATAAATCCATAATCAAATATAAATAGTTTTGTAAAACAACTTAACCCCCATACAAAGAAACCAACCCAAAAACCAATGCACATGGGACAATGAAAAAAATAATGATCTGGTCTTATAGAATCAAATATCTTCCCATAACATAGGATTTGAGTTATGCCAGAACACACAAGAATAAAATAAACTAATCCCACTAAACACCAGATAAGTAGCGGCGGACATCATATCCTTGGATATTTCCCTTTTTCGCTGCTTGAGGAACTTTTCCGAGCGGAGTAGTATCTAAGTCAGATGGTTCTACATACATGTCTTCGACTTCCTGCTCATAGGCATCTTGGAAAATATACTCTGGTTTTTCTTTTTCAATAAATTTCCCAATAGAAAGGATAGATAAATCTACAACAGGCAACTTCGGATTTTCAGAAGGCAAAAACTTTCCCTCTAGCGCACCATAGACATTTCCCGATTGTACACTATCCCGGCTAATAATGCCCGCGCGGGTCAAGTGTTCTAGCAACCGGTTTTGGGCAGCATAAGACTCGTCCGTATACGCGCCCTTTGAAAAAGCAATTACTTTACCAAAACCAGGAACAACTGCAATATCCATTTCCGGGTGATCGAAAATCACCAGACTCCCATCAATGGATTTTCGGATCTCCAAATTCATCTTGAGAGGGGGACCCTTATAGTCGTCATCTTTTACAACGAGACTGATTTCTTCTTCGTCTTTTACGGAAAGATTAATTGCTTCCGGATCTTTCGCGGATTCTTGATCTTCTATGTTGAGTTTAATCGCCATTTGAGTTCATCTCCCGTGCCAAGGTCTGAACTTCGAGCAACCTTACAATATCCCCCTCTTCGATGTGAGGATTTTCTTTATAGGAATCAAGGATCTCGAAAACTTCATCTAGTTTAGTTTTCATCACTTCGTCTTCTTCGAAGATATCCATATCTCGGGATCCATTTAGAATATTCTTTAATCTTCCAATTTCTTCATTCAGAAAAATCTTGAGAGAAACCCCATTGTCACTAAAAGAAACGGCGTGCCTCGTTATAACTTCTTTTTGCTCTTCGGTGAGTATGCCTTCGTATTTTTCATTATAATTTTTGACAAACGTTTTATACATCAGATTATCTGTAGGTTCTAGTTCTTCTTTTGTCTCTTCGTCAACCGAAAATTCATTGATAAACTTATCTTCCAGCAATACCCTCTCTTTAACGGGTAATTCCTTGTGTAAGATTTGTGAAATCGTAGCAAGATTTTTATAATTCTGAACAAAATAATTTAAAACATCAGAAGAAAGTTCCTTATTAACCCTATTAATAACTTTAGTTTGAGCGTTGAAAATCTCTGTGGAGTCCAACCCTTCATATTCTTCTTTTGCTTCCACGAGTATTTTCTCTATGAAATTCTTGTCCAACCCCTTTGCCTCTAATAGTGCGCCGTACAGGGCGCGCTCCCTAAAGAGAGGCGAATTCTTACCAAAAAATTCTTTGCAAATATTTAATGCCTTTTCTTTCCTTTCATCATCCTTTCCAATAACACTACGCGTTATCTCTTGGACCAGTACCTCGTAAAGAAAAGCGGTATTTCTTTTCTTATTATGCCTACTCTTGTACTTCCCTCTTTTCATCTTGTCTTTTCTCCATTTGCTCGATAAGCAGTTTCACATCGTTGTGAGATTGTTTGATCCTAAAAATCTTCTCTTCTTCCACATTATAACTATCATCGTTCTCTTCGTAAATGCCTCTCGCCAGAGACTTTAGGTCTCCAGGGAAAACACTTCGATGGGTGCCACTTGACTTTTCTTTGCTATATTCGGCGCCATATTGTTTCTTGCGAGGAGCCGAATGAGATCTATTGTCTCTCTTCGCTAAAGTATAGGTTCCCTTTTCATACTGACGTATGTTATCATCGCGCTTTGCGGGAGGCGCTGCCAATAAGGTTTCATCTTCGCCGCCAAGTTCTTCACCGCCAGGTTCTTCACCGCCAGGTTCTTCACCGCCAAGTTCTTCGCCACCAAGTTCTTCGCCGCCAAGATCTTCACCACCAAGTTCTTCGCCGCCAAGATCTTCACCACCAAGTTCTTCGCCACCAAGTTCGGTGCCCATCGCGCCGGATGCTCCTGTCTCTTCTGCCGCCATTTCAGCAGCAGCATCCAGGAGACCCTGTGTCTTGCGATCATAAAACATTTCTCTCTGATTGCGGAGGAATTCTTCATCGGACATGCCCAAGATATTCTGCGCCACCCAACGCTTGGAAAAATATCCCTCGGTTGCATTAGCGGCGGTGTCAAATTTAGTTCCCCACGTCTCCAGTTCTTGTAGAACAGCAAGTTTAGATGGATTGTTGAGAGACAGCGTAAAGGCGATTAAATCATCCCCTCGAAACCCTAAAGTATAAAGATGAATGATGCCCACCTTCTCCAATTCTGATAAGACGGCGCGCTGGAGTCTCTGAATAGTGCGCGCAAAACGGATGTCTTTTTGCGCCAATGTAGTTTTGTCTTCTCCTGCTTCTTCCGCACTAGAAAGATATGATTGAGGAATCTTAATCGCCGAAAAGAGTTTGTCGCGTAAATATTTAACATCATCTATGTCACCAGTATAAGCGCCGCCTGCAAGATTTTCGATCCTGGTGTTAGTTTGCGATCCCCTCACTGGTAAAAAGAAATCCTCTTCAATGCTCATAGGGTTATATCGCAAGTCTACTCTTCCGGTGTCTTGATCCACTATCTGGTTTCGCTTCATTTGAGTGATGATCTTTTGCATATACTGCTCAACATCCTCGGGAGCAATTGCTCCTACATCAATATAAAAAACTCTTCTTTCCGGAGAGCGAACTACTCGATATGCCATCATGGCATCTTCCAATAAAATCAATTGTCTCCAGATTCGCCGTGCGGGATCTAAAACAGAAGTACCATAAGGCGCGTACTTATCATTTCCTAAAATTCTAAAATGTGCTACTTGCCAATTTTCAAAAGTAAGTCCTCCGCTATTCCACTGATATTGAATATAATTCGGATTAGTTGGGTCTTCGCCGTCCATCCGTTCCACTTCGGGCGGTGGCAGTCCTATTACACTCTTTATGCCGATGTGCTCATCAATGTCCAGGTACAGAAAAAAGTCCCCATACTTACACATGGTGCGGCACCACCCAAATAAATTGAAATCTACATTCAAAATATTAGTATAAAGAGTGTCCAATACGCTCTTGATCTCTTCGTTTGGACACTTAACTGTAAGCATTTTTTCCAAAGAAGTTGATGTCGTCATCTCATCGGCATAGATATCCAGCGCGGATGCTAATTCGGGAGTATACTCCATCTGATCAAAATCCACATACCTTTCATTTCTTCGCTGCGATGCCATCCAATTAGAGTTGAGACTCTCAAAGGGATTATATGCGGACTTCTTAAAATTTTGCCCGCTAGCAGATGTAAACCTATACTTATCTAGATCTTTCCTTCGTTGACTTCGATATCCTTGTGTACGCCGATTAATAATTGGCCCAGACAATAATCTTGTTAATTTCTTAAAAAGCGTGGATTCCTGATTTCTTGGATTGTTCGCATTCTCTACCATTTTTTATCCTTTATAAAGCCACATAAATTCGGATTGCTGCATCATTTCTTTCTCCGTCTTTTGAAGCGACTCTTCTCTCTTGTGCCCGTGCATCCCTGGGATGGTTGTAGAAAGTCTAGTGTTCGCAAAAACCATACTGTCTAGGAGCGCCGTGGCATATTTTATATCTCTTTTGGAAGTGGTAATAACGGTATCCCTCACCCAGCATGCTATAGCAATGCTCATCACCAGATCATCATTATATCCCCTCATTGATTGAGGTTTTCCATTGTTCCAAACAAAAGTCTTAATTTCATTGATAGTCCTTATAGAATATATAGTAATCATTTTGTTTCTTATAAATTCTTCTAACTTTGCTATGATCAACGGTCTGGTTTTGGAAGAAGTAGTAAACCCAGGAAGAGCGGAAGAATTCCCTTCGGCCGTCACTTGGTCTATATATTCGTGGGTAGATTTGATAGAGTGATATACGTTGGGATACTCCATCTCCATCAACTTTTCCAGCACACTAAACCCAATATTATTATTTTCCACCACTACCATGCAGTTGCCGTATTCCGTGCCCGCTGAGTAGAGTAGCGTGGCGAACATATCCAAGTTTGGTTTACCTTGGTATTCAGCAACTACTTCCATTGTATTGAGTTTGACTATGTGAAAAACAGAATAATCTTTACCGTCTCCTCGCGAGACATCCGCAACCAACAAATATTCTGAACCGGTTTGAAATTCTTCCCATATATGGTAATTGCGGTCAAATCCTGTTCTATGTTTTGGTGCGCAAATAGAGGATAATAGTCTTTGAATGTCTTCGGGGTGAATCACCGTCTCACCAGACATATTAAAGTTACACTCTAATTCCTGTGCGATGTCGCGTCGGGACATATTCTTAGTCTCACGCTCGAACCAATCGCTGTCGCGATCAGGGTGCTCACTCCACAGCAACTTAGTAGTAAAAAAACTGTTTCTTCCCTCATCCGCATCTATATAGGTTTGGTGAAACCAGTTGCCAACCCCGTTGGGAGTCGAAAGGGCGATGCATCTACCTCCTGTTGAAAGAGTCGGGTAGAGTGCTTTCCACATCTCCTCAAGTTCAGGAACATGTGCTGCCTCATCTACAACCAAAAGAGACAAAGCTTCAGAGCGACCCGCATCAGAAGAAGTGGTTGACGCCTTGATTTGAGAACCATTAGTAAGTTCGAAGGCAGTCCTGTTATCTATACTGATATCAGATATTTTGATCCAGTCGGGCATATTCTTTATCAAAGCTTTGACTTTCTTAACTAAGTTGGCAGCAGTTGAAAACTTCGTAGCAACAACTAAGATATTTTTTTCGCGACGAAACATCATCAACCATGCCACGTATCCCGCAGTCACAGTTGATATTCCTAGTTGGCGTGCCTTGAGAATTACATTAAAGCGATGATCATTATAGTTTTTTAAAAGTTCAGTCTGAAAATCATAGGTCTTGAAGGGGATCAGGCCCCTGTCCGGGTGAGAAATTTTTGCATAGTTGTTGAGGAAATAAGCGGGATCTTTACCACATTTAGTTATTTCTTTCTTGATCTCGTTTTTAGAAATATGATACGCCATGACATCTTACTAACTACTTCTTACCTTTTCTTCTTCCTGATAGTGTTCAATACTATGTAGGATTGCTGCAACAACTGCTACCTTTTCTTGGATCCACTCTTCCACGTCTTCTGGTTCTTGCATGCTATTGCTAATCCTGCGGGAGAGGGAATGTATTTTTTCGAGGTGCGCTTTCACACTGGACCATTCCTGATTATCATCTTCTAGATCTGGATGATCCGGGTGGGCCTGGATGTCACCAATTTCCTCTTTAATGATTTGTTTAATGCGTTCCTTAGAGATATCCATCTTACTGTTCCTTCTTGCGAGTAACGTTTTCAGGTTTCTTGGCGCCCCAATCTTTCTTCCCCATTCCTAGAAAATCACGAATTGATTTGTCTAACAGTTCTTCGCCATCTGGAGCATCAGCGCTTGTAGCGATGCCGTCCATGCCCTGTATCTCATACCGCATCTGGGCTTCGACCCAAGTGTGAACTCGACTGGTACTCTGAACGCTAATGTTAGGCTTGCCAACCGGTTTACACTTTAGAGTGTTGCCAGTTACTTTCTTGTAATGTTTCTTGACAAACTTAAGAACCTCCGCTAGCGTCGATTCCGTGTCGCTTTCAAAGTTTTTATCATGAAGCTCCTTCACAGATACTTCGCCCTCATAGTTGAGGATAAGAATGTTTCCGTTCAAACTCAACCCGAATCCATCGTTGACGCGCCTGTCAGTAATCTTAGTGTCAAAAGCGCCCCTTTTGAGACCAGTATCAAGTGGTTTCCCATCCTGATCGAGCGCTCCATCGTAAGAATCCGCCATAACTTGGGATATACCTCGTGCAATTTCTTCAGCAGTTGCCATTATAAATTCTCCTTATATCAACTAGATTTACGTTCTTTGCGCTCATCTAAAATAGATTGGCGAATATCTTTCATCTCTTTGATTAATTTCATTAGATCTTTTCGGACTCTCGTTCCGGCAGAAGCGTTGCCTCTATCAAACTTTTCCGCATCCCTCTTCAAGAGAGAGATTCCTGTTATCAATTCCTCTATTTTATCACTTATCATTGTTCACCTCCACTTCCGGCCGCCATCCTTCTTTCCATCTATCTTCTCTGTCTTCTACCCATTCTATGTAACATCCGCGACAACAATCCCATTTATTTAAATATACATCATCCCCAATACTAAAAGAATATTTCTCACAAACAGAGCAGGCCGAACTATTATCTTTATTAAATAGTTTTTTATCTACAAAAAAACCTTCGTAATATTCCTTACTCGTTGCTAATGTGTTCTTTTGATTTTTAAATTCTTCTTTAATTTGATCAACGTAATCCTTCTCTTTCTCTTCATTCCAACTTGAAAGAGGATTTTTAATGGTTTCTTCTCCATATTTTTTTCCAATGGCCTTTTCAATCTGTGCGATTTTATCATAGTTCTTGCTCATTGGAGCGACTCTGTTTTTACGGTTTGGACCGCCAAAAAGAAAATAGCGAGAGACATTCCCACTCCCACTGCTGTGCCGCCGGCAAACCAAAAAGGTCCCCAACTAACGCTCGATTTTTCCAACTTCTCATTGAGGCGATCTATCTCTTGATTTTTTAACAAAATCAATTGCCCGCTTGTTTCCTTTTCAATGCGCAAAGAAGTTTCTGCGATATCTTTTTTGAGAACACAGGAGTTGGTCGCCTTGGCGACCTCCAACTCAGATTTTGAATCACACTGTTCTTGAGTTACTTCATCTGTAGAGATTATTTCAGCCGCGGCATCTTTATCTAGAAGAACGCCATCGAAGGGTGCTGGCGCGCCCTTATCCAGAGGAATGACTTCTTGGGCGGATACGCTTAAAGAAAAAAATACCACTGTCAGGATTGCTGTTATTCTCATCTTTTCCTCTTCTTGATGACCTTTTTCAATTCGTCGGCCAACTCTTCATTATCTTTCGTCCTAAGTTCTTCCGCGCGGGCTGCAACCTTTTTCTCAGTTTTCTCAACTTCCTTCTTATGCTTTTCTTCTGCACTTTTATCGCGCTCTAGGTGCTCGCTAACTTTGTCAGTAATGCTCTTCACCTCTTCATCCTTTGACTTGTTAATGAGATCAATTTCCTTTCGATGTGATTTCTGAGTTTCTCTGAAATTATCCACCAGCATCGCGGCTTTCTGTCGGAAAAAGAACCACGTTACGACCGTCCACAGGGCGCCGAGAGGAACATACCAATAGTTCTTGGTCCATACCCATGCCTTTTTCAAAAAAGTCTTTATTGCCAATATGTACATCATGATACCTTCTTATAAGCAGTTACAATATCAACCGCTGCTTGTGAACCAATGTAGAGCAAGCAGACTTGCAACCACTCTTCCGCTGGGACTACGCCCAGGAAAAGAGCCGCTGTCGCTGTCGCCCATACCAAAAGCTTTCTACTTACTAACTTTGCGACACCCCTATCGAGAACTCCTTTGGGATCTTTTCTTTCTATTCTTGATTCTTCCACCATATCCTCCTATGCTGCAATGTGAGCAAATCCATTCTTTTTCTCAATGGTAATCTCGCTGTCCACGCACTCCTTCAGCGCGTCTAGGTGAGATATCAGTATAACAGTTTTAAACTGATTCTTTAACATTTCTAAAATAGAAATAAATCCATCCATATTTTCAGCATCGAGTGCGGTTGCAGGTTCATCTAATATAAATATATCGCTTGTGGGCAAATTTCCAATTTTAGTCAGTGCCAAGCGTATTGCCATAGCAGCAATAGTCTTTTCGGCGCCGCTTGCCATCTCTATTAGTCGAGGTTCATGTTTGGAGTGCCGGATATAGATTTCCAACTTTCTTTCCTCAATTTGAAAGAAGATTTCAAACGGCACAATATCCACCAAAATCTTCGCTATCTCTTCGCTTATGATAGGAAGACACTTCTTAATAATATCCGAACCAATTCCATTGCTATCCATACATACCTTGAACAAGTCATACGCAGTATATTGATTTCGCAGCGCCCTTCGCTCATCGAGGCGCTCTCTAAGGAAGAGAATGCGCTGCTCGCAACTTCCCTTTCTTTCTATCAACTCATACATCTTATCCTCACAACCCCTAAGACTCTTCTTCGAAGAAGATAGATCTTTTTCATATGCCTTGCGCTTCTTTTCTAATTTACTAATCGCAGTGACTACTTTCTCATTTTCATAATATTTCTTTCTTTTTTCTTCCAAAGAAGAAATATTGTTATTGATATCTTTTAGCGCAGAAAAACTCCTCTCTTTCTCTACGATTAAGTTAGACAATGCGCGTTCATAATTATTTTTCTTTTCCATGAGAGATCTAAAGTTCTGAATTCGATCACCAATTACTTTTTCATCCATATCTCCCAATGAAGAATTGACTTTTTCAATTTTCTTAGTAATCTCTACTAATCCGTTTCTCGTAGAAGGTACTAATTTTTTAGAACTTGTAGCATCCTGAAGGAATCGACAATGGGGATATTCGGCGCCGCAAGGAACAGTAGAGAGAAGAGAAATCTTTTCATTTAAAAACTTGCTCTCCCTTTCTCTCTTGTCCAACTCCGACAAGAGATCCTTCAACTTGCCCTGCTTATCTTTCAGTAATTCTTGCTTTTTCAAGAAATCATCCAGAGAGTTTTCATTGAAAAAACTCTCTACTTTATTCAAATACTCTTGGTGCTCCTTGTGTTCTTCTTTTATTTCTTCCTGGCGAATTATTGTAACTTCTCTTTTCTGAGAAACGACATCTAGTCGTTTTTCAATTTTCTCTATATCAATATCAATGTGCGGATAAGAAGCTACTTCCAACTCGATCTTCTTTATATCTTCCCGAGTCTTATCTAGGCGAGACCGTATATACTCGCATTCTTTCCGATGAACCCTGAGTTCATCCTCCGAATCCTCCATAATACTTTTCTCTACTTCTAAATCCTCTTCAAAAGTTCTCCCCTCAAACTGTTTGAGAGACCCTTGTATATGAGAAGAGTCTTCGTGGGCTAATCTATATTTATTTTCAAAAACTTCTAGATCTAAAAACTTAGATAAATTTTTCTTTCTGTCAGTCGAACCTTGATTTATAAATTGTAAAGAATCTGCTTGAGAACAAAAGCTAGTCATCAAAAAATCATCTTTGGTCCCAAAAATTTTTCGAATGTTGGCATCTGTGTCATTTCTGGTTTCCCCGTTCAAACTAGATTCGGTGCCGCCTTCAACCATAGAAAAATCGAGCACCATCTTTGCCTCTTCAGTTTCCTTCCCCTTTAACCTTTTCTTATATTTTTCCATTTGGCGCACGATCTTATATTTCCTTTCGCCCACCGCAACAACAACCTCTGACAGGGATCCATCCTCATTCTGATTGATTATGTTAACATTCTTTACACTATTCTTGGATGTACTGTTTTGCATGGTAAATAATAGACTATCAATTACGCTCGATTTTCCAGAAAAGTTCTTTCCTAGAATACCTATAATGCCATTCATGGTAGTAAAATCAATCTCGTTTCCTTTGCCGTAATTAAACAAATTATCCCACTTTAGATTTTCCACAGACCAATTTATATTTCTAGAAACATCTTCTTCCAGATTTAGTAACATATTATATCTATTGTTCAAATCGTAGACATCCTTCAAGACTTCCTTATCGATATTATAATCTTTGAGATACTCCTCGATTAACTGCTCTTGAACTTTAGTGTCTCGAAGATTGCCAATCTCTACACCATCGGCGATCATAGAAGCAGAGGGGGTTCCAGATAAGCCTCGGTTTAAGAAAGTAATACGCTTCGGATTGAACCGCTTTCTAACCACATCAATCAACTTTCTTTGATTGGCAATCGTAGTTCTATTTTCAGCAATAATCCTGATCCTGGATCCATCCTTGACACTTAGCCTTCTCGGCAACCTCCCAGATTTGGTCAGCACGATGTCCACATGTGGATTAGGATCGTTCAAGATAATATGACGAACATCAAAATCGTCTCTGTCCCGGATATCCCATAGCAAAAAACCCTTGTCAGGAGTTTCACCAAAATTCTGTTGGATTGTGCTGCCCGGATATCTCACTCTCCCCTCCAAGTCAAGAACCTGGTTGGACTTGTGAATATCCCCAAGAAAGGCGAAATCTAGACCATCAAAAATACTCACATCATGATCTACTTTTATATTCCACCCCAAATCAGTTTCGCATCCGGCAACGCCACCATGATAGAGGGCAATATTAATTTTACTATCATCAGTTGGTTTTACCCAACTATCTTCATCGAAGATCGACATCACATTCCATGTAAGAGTGTCGTCCACCACATACTCTCCTGAGTTTTTCATGAGGTGCAAATTTTTCAATTCGAGTGCGTCTACAATGGGAGTTAGCGCATCTTGCCTTTCGGAGTTGCGTAAATTACCATCATGATTGCCCAAAATTATATAAGTGGGCGCAATAGATTCTAAATTTCTAAAAAAATCAGAACAAAGTTCTACAAACTCTGGTGAAATAACTGTCTTCTTGTGTGCAATGTCACCGCAGTGAACAATGTAATCTGGTTTCTCTTTTCGTAAAACCTTGTATAAATCTTCGAAGATCATTCTATATTGATCTTGTCTGTCATAATTTCTTATGTGTGTATCTGCTATGTGTGCTATCCGCATTTAAATCCCGCTCTTTCTGATACTGTCCTGAAAATGAACCTCGGATGTGATTTGTCTCGCTTGCTTGAATCTCCTAAAAAAGATCTCCTTGCTCATTGATCCCACATCTTCATACTCATTCACATTCACTTTATAAATCTCTATTCCATGAGAAAGAAAAGTTTTAATTATCTCCGCACTTTTCCTCTCTGCGTCTGAGTCTAGTGCCAAATAGACCACAGTATCATTTTCTATAATCTTTTGGAAGAGATTGCTGCTCTCACTCAAAGTAGACCCCAATAGTGGAATAGAATTAATCCCTGCCTTTACAGCATCAAATATTCCCTCTACCAAGCATACTCTCTCCTTCCAGTCCACATTCAATTCATTAAAAATAATATTCCTACTCACCATTGGATTTTTATATCTCATCCAATCATCCGTATAACTGCGCGCAACAAAGTAATTGAGTTTCCCATCTTCGCTAAAGGATGGGAAAATAATTCTATCTTTATATTCTCCAAGTGCACAGTATCCAATCTTCCATCGTGCAATGTCTCTTATCGTCAATCCTCTATCTAGCAAATACTTTTTTGCTCTCTTTCCCCCCACCAACAAATCTCTATTGGTGAGAGATATAAATTCCTTTGGCAACTCAATCGAAACAACAGGTTCCTCGGGAGTTCCAAAAATCTTCTCATATAAAGAATCTCCAATATCCACTTCATCTTCAAGAGATTTCCATTTTCTCTTATCTGTCGCATCTCCAAACTTCCTTACAAGTCTCCATATGGTCTTTCCTTTTGCGTCACAAACCCAACACTTGTAAACATTCTTCTCTAAATTAATAGATAATTTAGGTTTGTGATGTTCGCAATGAGGGCAATAAAATAAACACTCATCCCTGCTAATATGGGAGAGACTCAAAAAACTTTTTAAAATATCTAATTTTTCTTCTGTAGACATATATAACCTGCTTTCGCGACTATTATTGCATCCGCAATGTCGTAAAAGTGCTTTTTAACATTTCCGTACTTGGTATATTCTACCACAAAAGCAGGTTCCTTGTCAAGTAAAAAGCGCATCACTACGCTTTTTGCCTTTTCTCCGCGCGGGACTGAAATGCCGCAAATCTTTCGCGCAGCAGATGCTCCCACATATTGGGGCACGATTTCAGTGCCTTCATAGATGACCCATTCCATTATACCACTAAATTTAGATAATGTCAAGAGAGTTTTTGCAGAACTGAATCCTGGGCGGAATGCCTGAAGTGACTGCTCTACCCACACATCGTGCACCCGGTTAGTTCTTATGACAGAAAGTATCTTATCTTTCGCCAGAGATATCTTATCAAAGAAACTTTTTTCCTTTCTCAAGTCAATATATTCTTGATGAAAAATATTTCCACCCTTATCTACTATGCACATTCCGATAATGCTAGTAGACAAATCAAGTCCTAAAATCATTATATATCCATTTTCAACTTAAATGTAAACTGATCGTTTTCTCGTTTCCTTGTCGGAGTAGCGAGTTTGGCGATCCCAATCAAGTTCTTCTGATCATCATATATTCCTATCTTAGAAATATAAGTCTCTTTTCTAAAAGACCCTGTAGTAGTATAAGGGTATTTAGCAACATTTTTAATAGTTAAATCTGTTTTTTCATAAAATCCCAAAGACCCAGTGTCCGCCTTATAGGGATTAGAAGAATTCAGTGTCTGCCCATAAGAAATATAAGTAGGATTATTAGAGTGATTCAGGCGCGCCTTGTCGGCGTGAGCGAGCATAGTAATAACAGGGATATATTGAGTACCATTCATCTCTATTTCGTAACTCGAATCGTGAGTAAAGTTTCCCAACCCATCCTCTGGGCATCCAAAATCAACCCACCGGGGATAATTTGAACCTTCATAGTTATCAGTAGATTCTGTGGTGATGTCCCAACTGCCAGTCAGCAGGAAAAATCCTTCATTATAATAAACAACACCTGCCACGCTGCCGGATCCCTCGCTACCTGGCGGACCTACTTGAACTAGGTTGCCATTCCTATATTTGTCTTGCAGTTCTCCAATCAAAGTTCCCGTCACATAGAACTTTAGATCAACGCTTCCCTGTTGAATCGCTGACCCATAAAATATAGATGGAAAACTAAATAATCGCGCGATTTGCGTTCCCTTGTTGCCCAACGAAGAAGAGAAGGCATAATGATTGCTTAGGGTCGTATACGAATTAGAAACATTTCTTAGGGCATCGACATGCGGACGAGGGTCATCGGCAGGAAAGTACTGACTCTGAATGGACGCGGTGAGGGGTAGCGAAGATGTCATCACATCTCCGTAATTAAGAGAATTGAATGCGCCTACAGAAATAGTTTTCCATCCTATCCTTGAACTATCTTTAGTTATAAAAGAATAATAATCCGAACCAAAAGCTTTCAGCGTTCCCAGTTCATTAAGAGAAATATTTCCATTCGGAGTGCCGAACTTATTTACTTCGTTATTGTAATGTACTGAACTTGTGTGTATAACAAATTTTACGGTAGGATACGCTTTTATCCGATTGATGAGAATATCTTCTGATTCGAATTTATACAATGACATAGTTGCATTTTTTAATAATCTAATCTCACCCGTAAAATAAGTTCATTATTTGGATCCTTCTTAAGAGGTTCCGAAAGTTTTGCTACTCCCAGTAATTCATTATCCGCTGAGTAAAGTCCTACGCTTGTCATATAAGCAACTGGGGCATCTGTTGTTTCTTGTTTAACCACAATCTGACTTGAACTTAGATAAGTTGGATTAGCGCTGTAGTTGAATTCATTATGATTTGCTCGGCAAAAATAAACAGTAGAGTTGAGTTCCGTAGTGTTGTTAAAGTCAACGTTGGCAAAACGGCGGCGCAATTCATTTGCATTGGTAGTAATGCCCGAACCACTCAAAAGAGCAGCGACATTTTCCCCTCCTACATTCATTTCGGCGCCTGCAAAAACTGAGGCGGTCAAAACACACATGCCCGCCTGATAGTAAAGCAATCCGACGCCCGAACCTGTGTTGATGGCCACCGAAGAAGTGTAAAGAACACCATACTCCCCAACTGGAGAGTTGACTCTGAAATCGTTATCTGCATTGTAGTCGGTTATATTGAGAACGTCGGTAAAATCAATCGTAGAGTGGGTAGCTCCCTTGGCAAGCGACAAACTAAAAGATCCTTTTTTTATCTCATCTTTGGTTACCAGTCTAGCAAAATTGAGAACATAAATTTCTTTAAGTTTAGTTCCGCCGGCGCCAAGATCCCCGTCCTGATCAAATTGGAGTATCGAACCAGTAAGATCGTGTCCCATCAGAACCTGTGCCATTTCATTGTACATGTTGATCTTGCTTTTTATGTCTGCGGCAGACACGCTGTTTGCCACAGCAGAAGCAGACAATGAAGAGTTCGAAGCATAACCCGCAGTAATATCAAAAATATGATTTGCAGATGAACTCAAATATGGATAATCATAAACTGATTCAAATAAATCCGCAGTAAATGTTTTAATATTAGCATCTGAATATGTTCCAGAAACAATTGAACCCGTAATGGGAACCGCCTCGTGCAAGAGTGTTCTTGTGGAAGCGACATCGTTATTCAAAAAAGTTTTATAAATTGTAGCCATTCTCTAACCTCGTTCTAGTATTTAGACCTTCTTGATGTATCTCACAGGAACATCAATTCTATATCCCGTAGTCGCGCCCGTCACTTTGATTGTCGAATCAATCGTCCGATAAGTGGTGCTGCCAATGACCATGGTAGATCCTAGTTGTGTAAAGAGGAAAGTGCTCCCCTCCAAGTCTACAGATGACTTGACTTTAAACATGAGCTTGGTGCCCCTTGGTCCAGCGATTGCCTGCCGGGTGTTCTTTTCTTTGCCACCATCGGTTGGCAAGTCGGCAACAAACCCCGATGAGGCGCCTTGAGAGAGAAAATAACTCGCAATATTATCGTCATCAACAAAACTTACATCTGCCTGTACGCCAGTTGTGGAAGACATTCTTCCGAAACGATTATCCATTTCAATAATATATTGTGTCTCCTTCAAATCCGCATCAATAGGATTGGTGGCAGACAATTTTGTAGTATCTAGTCCCTGGTCTAGGCGTATATATGAATCAGAATTGGTTACATTGTTGCCGTTCAAAATGCCAGAGTTAACACTATCGGACTCCAATTGAAGGGATGTCGCATTGTCCACCGTGACCAAAAACATGTTGAAGGTAGAATAAGTCTCATTGTTGGAATTTAAAGTGTTGAGTTCAATAACTGGCAAATATAGTAAATTAGTACGCGCAATAGAAATTAATTTTGATTTCATATTCGACGTATTATTTGTAAATGCCTCTAAAATAGGAGTTTTCAAAATGTCTAAATCATAGTAAGCACTCCCGCTTGCATTGTTCTTATCATACTTTCCGTAATCTATCTCGTCATCGCCAAGAGAAAACTTTGCAATACGAAATGATCCGTCTCCTCTTGCCAAGCGCAATCTGCCTGTATCTGTAAGGACGGCATCCAAAATGATGTCTCCCGAATTGTCTAAAAATGCCATAATAACTCTCCTATCACAATAATTAGTATTAACTTTCCTTTAGTTGATGTTCCACACTAAAATTAACATCTAAATCAATCTTTCTTCCTGTCTTTTGCGAAGTGAACCTAATTCTAAATTTTTTACCCCACAATCTTTCATCCGCCACTCCCAACACTACAGACTGCACTCCCTTGACTGTCTCGATTGGTTCACCATCTGCGTTCACCAGCAAATTAGAATCAGCGACATTCAAAAGTCCCTGGGGGACGGTGGGCAAAACCTGGATGTATCTTTTCATGGTTTTGGAAAACTCTTTCTTACTTTTCTCATAAGGATCGCCCTCATCAAATTGAGGCGATCTAATCTCTAGGAACGGTAATCCGCGATCACTTATCATTTCAATTTCATAGACAGCAGAGGGGTTAGAAATGTTGCCGTGGATATCTATTGTCCTAAATGCATAATAATACTTAGTGTTGGGTTCTATAGTATCCTTGTATGCGGCCGCGGTGGCCACATTTCCAGTAGAAATTTCCGCTGATTTCGTTCCTTGAAAGTCCGCATAAGAAGCAGGTCTCTTCGTAGTTCTGAAGACCTCAAACAGAGCAGGCGCATCGTCGGATCGAAATCTTAGTTTGTTATCGCCTCTCCTCTGAGTCGTTTTTTGCAAATCAATTTTCTCTTGATCGGTTGGTTCAATCTTTATTGGATCCAGTACACGATTTCCCGTTGTTCCATTCAAGTTTATTATAACCCGATTATTGATTCCCTTTAAGGGAATAATTGTAGATTCTGGAGGCATCGGTGGAGAATCTAATACCATCAACCCCTTGACATCGTGGAATGGCACTTCGATCAACTTCATGCTGGGGACGGTCCCCACATCAAATTCTAATGTACTATTGTTTACTTTATTTATAGAACTATAAGTGTACTTAGATCCGACCACGAGGGTGTAGGAAGTTATTTTATAATCATATTTCTTTCCATACTTCACTTGGGTGTCAATAAATCGGCACACATCCAAGGCACTTGAATTAGGAATATAATAGGTGGTAATCGGAACTCCGGGATTGCTTTGAGCAACTTTAGTTATTTTATAAAAAACCACTTCAGAATAAGATGGAGTCCCATCAAACAACTCTTGCAAACTTCTAAAATTATTCTGGGAAAATCTATTGATTTTGGTACTCAGCAATAGTTTAGTGAGAATCTCCTGCAAACTCTTATTCGCCTCGCCGCTCTCCTCTTGAACAGACCCCAGAAACACTCCCTTGGTTGTCTCATTCCTAAAAATCTTTTTGGTAATCCACTCCTTTATATCCCACATTTTTAAATTAGATGTTCCGTATGTGCTCACTGAGGATGGGGGGACGCTGGGAATATTAGAGGGGGTGTACTCCTCAATGCTTCTTCCGAATCTCTGGCGTATCGGGTCGGAGGCGCCTATCACCTCTTTTATCAATTCTCCCTCAATTTTCAATTCCCGCAAAATGTTGGCAAATGCAGTATTTCGATCAGTAGAAAATCTGATCTCGTTATGCATTGGAAACATTTCCCCCTTAATCGCTTCAGTTGTAAGGAGGGGAAGACTGGAATCACTAAAAATATAAGTATCATATTCTGATGACAAACTTGAAAAGAGAGAAGTTCCCATGTCCCGAGTCCGTGTCGGAGTCAGGTTGGAAAGCAAATTTTTAGAAACTTCGGCAAACTTCGTAAAATACATAGCATACCTACTTTTCACATTTTCATTATCTCGCTTAAAGACTGTCAAAAAATCTTCACTAATTTTCTTTTTATAGTTGCCGCGCAACGAATTCAAATTTACTACATTCTTTTGATCAAAAACTCCCTGAGCATATAAACTGTAAAAGTTGGGTAAAATATTTTCCGGGATTGATTCGTTCTTGGAAAGAAGAAGTTCGTACGGTTTTACTAAGAAATTGTAGTGCGAATCCGCGTCCACATGTTCGGTAGTGCCCACCTTATTCATTCTCTCCAAGAGAGAATGCTTTATGGGCAAATCTTTCCTAAAGCAATAGTCATAAAAAGTCTCCGAAGTGTTGGTCACAGACGCTAGGGCGTCAAATTCATCTTCAAAATTTTTTATTTGGGAGGCGAATTGTACCCTTAGGGAATTTTTTTTGGTTACATTCGAAAAATTAGTGCGAGAGGAAAATTCAATAGGAGGATAGATCTGCTCGTGGTATCGAAGGGTCTTGTCTGCACCGACGATGAAGAATTTTCCTAGAGTATTTCTTAGAGTATCCGCCACAAAGGTCGATTCGGATCCTACCAATTCCCCATTCACATAAAAAGCATCTCTGCCAAATGATTTCTTTATACTCTTCATTCCTTAATCCGTATCCGAAAAAATTTCACTAATAATTGATTCAATAGCAAGCGCTTGAGTTTCGGTGCCCAACCTGCTTCTCCCCACAATCTTTTTCGCCAAATCAATGGAAGTCTGCTTGATATACATCTCTGGGGCGCCAGAATTCTTTAGAGCATCTCTGATAGATGCAACCTCTTGCAGAGCAAACTGATAATTGAAATCTTTCCTCTCAACACTACTAAATAGATCCTGAGGGGGTGATGACCACGAATCCGGTTTCGTTTTGTCCACCAAAGTGGAAACGCTTCCTACGACACGGTGATCCTCGTCAATCATTCTGTTTGAAAAATCTTCGCCCTTTGAGTACTCCTTTAGTCCGTCAACCAAAAGACTAAACTCCTGTGCGTCGCTATCCGACATGTGACTTTTGTATTTAGATATTTTTTCGATGTCCTTGCTTTGAACAAAAACTTCGTTAGCAGATATCCTATCTAATTCTATATCAATGGATGCCTGCAAATTTTTAGTAGAACTATATGGATTTTCAGTTTTGTGGGTTTGTTTCACCCCCTTCGTTTGTTTTTCTCCTCCAGTTCTTCCTTGAATGATTTTCGTTTGGAGACTGCCCATTTCTTTTTTTATGGCAGCAACCGTGTCTCGTTCTTCGCGATCTAACTTTTTCATCTCGCGGTTGCTCCCATTCATGCGAGTGGTCATCTTGTCTATTATATTATCATACTTGCCCATCCTCGTTAGAAGAGCGTCTCTTGAGTTCTTATTTTTTTGAGTTGGGCGAACAGAACTTAGGTTCTTAGATTCCACCCCCTTCTTCTCGTTGAAATTTTTTAATCTTTGCTGCAAGGTTTCTTTCCTTTGCTTCATGATATTCGATTGAGTTCTAAGTTCTACCAACTTTTCCCTCAACTGAGGAAGTCGTCCTACAAATTCAAAACTTTGAAAATTACTTTTCAATTCCATTCGTGAAGAACCCTTTCCTCCCTTGATCGCCTCCAACAAAGAAGGATTAGCTTTATCTTTTGGAAGAGATGAAATTCTCTTAGCGATTGCACTATTTTTTGGAATCTTCCCGCTTCCCACAAACATACGCTTTCCGTGAGCATCGACCGCAATACGATTGAAGTTGAAAGCATCCGCTACCACATCACTGTGAATGGTTTCTTTGGAGTCTCTTAGTTTAGATATGATATTCTTAAAATTGCTTGAACGAAGTCGATACACCTTCTTCGGTCTATTGGTCCTTCCGAACTCCCTGAGTCCTGCGAAGGTATCTTCTAACTCTCCAAACCCCTCTGGAATAATATCATTATCTGAAAAACTCTCTGAGGAAATGTCTTCCTCTGCGCCGAGGGGGGTCGTAAAGGAGACATCTGGTTGTAAAATAAAATACTCATCAAAAATAGGAAGATCCATATGCGCTGGTCTGGTCAATCCCCATGTGCCCACTTCATACTTCTTTAGACGACACAGGAGTTTTTTTCCTACCATTTTTGAAAACGCGCCGGAGGTAAGGGGGAGCCACTGTGGTGCACTCATCAGCAACGCCTTCTTAGAAGTTAGCGTGCTGGAGGAGAACCCTCCCAAATATTCTACTTTAACAAGCATTTTATATTGCATAGTCGAGGCAGATCCTCGACTAGGATCCAAAAATATGTTTGGTTTCACGAAAGGGCGAGTTTTAATCTCGGCAAAATTACCAGTTGCCGCCATAAAGAGCGCTTTTATTTGATTAGGTAATTTCATTACCGAAGACCTGGGTGCGCGCTGGAGATAGTTTGACGTATCGTTGAGATTGAACAAGTTAATCTGGTTCTCTTCGCCGGAGCCGAAATACATTGCAGCATCTTTTTCTTTAGATTTGCTTACGTCTCTACGAAACATTTCTTGGTAAAGGGCGCCGGGATGGGTCGACGGGTCGGTTAGGGCAAGCGGAGATGGATCGAAATCCTCCTCCTCAGTCGGCAAGGCGGGGGTCGTATTTCCCCTCTCTGCCAAGGTGATAGATTTGGGAGGGGTGGGTATGAGACTATAATTTGTCGCAAAATAATCCACCTGATCCTGCAACGCGATGGCCGGGGAGGTGTTTGCTCTGAGTTGGGACGTTGTGGTGCGCATAAACGATGGTGTCTCGTAAGATTTCTCTTTCTCTGTTGTGGCGAGCGCCATTCTTGCTTCCAGTTTTCGAAGCATTTCATTATTTCTGATATTATCCCCGTTTAAGATATCTACCAATCCATCAACTTTCACAATGGATGGTGCAAAAAAAGTTAGAGAATTGCTTTGTGCGCTGTCGCCGCCTGACCAACTTTGAGGGGGGTTGCCCCCAGTCATCCCTTTGCTAATATTGGGAGTAGTGGTCAAAAAATATCTTAACGTTTCTGATTGCGCCCTTTGACGATAACTTCTTCCATTAATAAACTTCAATCCAATTTGTGCCGGACCTTCTGCGATACTTTGTCTGATGCTGGGGGATAAGTAATCATACCCTCCCACATTATAAGTGGACAAATCTGCAATATTACCAAATTGTTTAGTTATTGTAATGGTCTTGCTGTCCGCAGATGAATTGGATCCGCCTATTATATTTTCAGATTTCTTGGTTTTAGGATCAGTAATTTCAACATTTTCTCCAATAAACGAAGAAATTTTACCAATCGTAAGGTCAACGAGCGATAATATTGACAGAACACTCTCGGGGTTGACTGTGTTGGGGTTCGTAATAAGCATGAAAAAGTTTTTAATTCTACTTTGTGCCGCAATATCAAAATTTTTATCATGCATAAAGATCTTCATTATCTTTATAAAACCATCTATGCCCTCTCTGATGTCGGTAGAATATTTCGCCTTCATCTTAATCGCATAGTTCGGAGTTAGATTACCAAACCTCGAATCATACCCCCCCACTTCTCTGGTGCGAGATAAGGATACGGCGGCGTCTGCAATATATGGGTTATCTCTCTCTTCGTCTGGGCGGACGAGAGAATTGTTCATATCCGAGGCGAAGTTTTTCAGCACATCGGCAAATCTTCTTAATTTGAAAACCTGTTCTCGAAAATATTCGATGGTTCCATCAAAAATTTCCAATTCTAATCTATACCGATATTGACCCTTGGATGCTCCATGAAAATCTCTATCTACCACATTGAAACTTCTGATATGGAGATCAGAAAAGGACATCTTTGTTTCCTCATCTAGGCTAGTCGTCCTATTTACTGTTTTGAAGTTCCGTGGTTGAGAGACGGAAGCAACTAGAACGGGCGCCTCATTTTGTTCCAAATATTTTTCAGCCGGATCTCCCAAGGCGTTGGACCCTATCACTTTCCGAACAGTTTCTCTATAAATCTTCATAGATTTTATAGTAGATTTAGAGAGAATTTCTCTCCGTAAAGAGGGTCTGCTTGTTTTTATCACCTTGCCAAACATAGAATTAGAAGTAAACAAGGAATCCATATTTACCAAAAACATGAACTTCACCGTGTTGGCTGCATTGACAGACAAAAAAGCGTCACTAACATAAGGGTGTTTGGCGCTGAGTTTCGGATTTAGAACTCTTAGTTTGGGATCAAAATTTCCTACAACATTAAATAAGGCCGCCTGCTCATCCTGAAAATCACTCATAGTGTTTATTCTCATAAATGCTTCTCTATTCCTGAAATCCTGAATCTTCACATTCTTCGTTTGGAAAGAAGTCAAGTTCACCGAGTCTGCACTTGAGCGTAACCCTGTCATATATTTGCCGCCCTTCGTCCTGTGAACGGTGCCCGTCCATATCTTATTGTCGGGGGACTTAAAAAAATGAGTCACATTAGACAATGCTCCATCATCAAAAACAGTTTCATTCTCTAGGGGAGTGGCAAAAAACCCGAGTTGCTCAAAGTCTCTAGGATTTAAATCTAAATTTATAAATTTATCTTGAGATGGAATCTTCAGAGACTCAGCAAGAGAATCATAATCGATATAACAAAGAACAAAGTATGCCAAATGCTTGGGATTTTTTTGAGGGACTGTAAAAGAAAAATCTATGGGAATAGACTCGACGCGGTTTCCATCTTCGTCGATTTTTTCTAAAATAGGTTTAGTTATTTGCTCAAATAATTTTTTAGTCTGAACCTCATAGGAGGAGGACTTGAACGCCGCTGTTCTGCCTTTTGAAATTCCCAGGCGCGAGACCACATTCGTATAAAGAAGATCATCAAATTTGGCGTTCCCGTGCCACTGATCAAGAGGACCGATATATTCTAATATTTCATCCCCCAGCGTCTGAAGTAACCACGTTGCTTTCTGATGGGAACTCTGAATAATAGCGACTCGCAAGTGCTCTTTGAATTTGAAATTAGGAATAGATAGGAAATCTTGAGAATCCACGTTGTCCGGGTCGGATGTTCCAACGGTGGTAATAGCAGAAACCTTAACCCTCACATCTAAAGTACTAGGTTTTTTTATAGCATTTCTTCTTCTTGATCTCGACGGATCAGCAGTAACTTGAGTTGGGTCGGCAATGACGACGCTCTTTATTTTGATCGCAGGGAGGAGACTTTCAACAGCGCTTATTGGTATCATGCTGTTCCCTCCTCAGGACATACATGACCCTCTTCGCCGCAGCACGGGCCGTCACATACGTCACACTCTTCGCACTCAGGATCACAATCATATCTGGGCGCATCAAGATCTTTGGGGAGGCGCTCGGGGCAATCGATAGGAGGAGCATATAGTCCCAAAGTTTCTCTAACCGTGACTGCTTTGCATAGGGTTTCTATATCTATCTCGTCATCGACCCAAACATTGAAAAAATATTCAACATACTCTGGGGTCAATTCTGCTTGCTGATTAAGTTCCGCGTCTGTATCATCTAAAAGGATATCGTTTACAACCATCTTTTTCTTTTTATAAAATTTCAAAGGAGTTAGAACTGGTTGTCCTTTCGTATTCTCCTCATGTTTGAAAACTTGAATATCCACATTTTCTTCTTCGAAGGGAGTGTTCTTTTCTAGAATTTCTAACAACACATAGTCTTCATCAATCCCGATGTAAGAACCATCCTCATATACTCGATTAGCTAAAATCAAATCGGATGGTTCTGCTTCTGGTGCCGACTCTCCAACTTGATTCAAATTCTTAGCTAAGTCTAATGTTTCCGTACAATCAGATTTCCGAATCGTGCCTTCTTCATTTTTATTTCTGACCTCTGTCTTGAAGACTACATTATCTGCGGTCATTTGGACAATGGGAATGTTCCCTAAAGACGAGGTGCTATACGGTATAACAGAATCAAGTTCGCCGTTAAGAAAAGTAACTGACCAGGCGGGAAAATTTGGATTCCCTATGTCGCTTCGTCCCATCGGCATGCTAAGAGCGTAATCTCTATCGGCAGTCGGTTGCAAACTTATTCTATCATGTTCGCTCGCGCCCCACGGGATCAAAGACAATTGTTTCTTTATTTCAGTCTCAATTCCAGCAAAAGCATATTGAGTTCGAGGTCGGACACTTTCAACAATACGATCTTGTGCTTCGTTTTGTCCTTCACTAATTCCACCGTACTGCGCGTCGTAGTCTATATCGTCGTCGAAGAAAGAATAATAAAAAGGATTCCATTTTCCTTGCGAAAGTAAATATTTTCCGAATTGAGTGAATTCGACATCAAGTACATCTTCTTTGGGATCAAAAAACGTCATTTATAGTAAATACCCCTAACCAGTTTTATTTCTCAAAGTAAACTTTGCTTCTATTTTCGCGCCCTCTACTAAAGAGAAGAAATCGTATGGCCAATTGTAACTTCCTTGTAGCGGGATTGCCGCCTGTGTAGGATCTCCGGAAAATACAAAGTTGAATCTCGAATCATCAGTAGAATCTTTAGTTATCTCATAGTAGTTATGCTTTGCCTTTCTTTTAACTTTGAAAATAAAGAATTTTATTTTACTAAAAACTGTTGGATCAAAAATCCCTCCAAAGAAATCAAACTTACCAACATCATGGGAAATCATAACCTCATCCTTTTCAATCTTTAGTGCCGAGTCGGGCATGACGCCCTGCCAGATATCAGTCAATTCCTTTTGGTCCAATGTATGTTCAAACTCTAGAAAATATGCAATAAAAGGATCAATATCATCATATTTTACAAAATCCATGTGGGGCGGCATAACATATTTTGTCATTGACATTATCATATCACTTATGGTGGTCGTTTGAATATCGCCCAGATCATCATTGTTGACAGAAAGCACTGCGGGTTTGCTACTCTGAATGTTAAGTTTCTGATAGGAAAACATTGCTTTGTTTATTTTGATGAAATATTTCCCGTCAATAAAGGTAGTTGGAACGCTCGCTTCATCATTATCTAAGTAAGGAAGGGCAACAATTGCCTCGCTAATAACTTTGTTCTCTCTTACCTTCCCGATCTTTGATTTACCCTGCTCAGGAATGGTAAACCCACAGGTTTGCAAAAGAGAGGCAGTAGTAGAGGAGTCTTGGTTTAATTCACTCGGATAAGACTCTCTTATCTCAAAATAAACCCCCTTAGTTCCTTGAGGGACATCACCATAACTTGTCCACATTGAGCGCGGGTTGTGCCTGATATGAGACGCGCCGTCACCTTCCCAACCATATGTCGCAGTCATCGCCGGGTTGTGAGCAGTATAAAGTTCATTATATTTGCTACTAGATACATCGAGAACGGGACTTTCAAACCTCGTAGAAATAACCCAAGCAGGTTTGGTATCTATGTTGTCGTCAATGGAGGTTGCCTCGCCGCTCTGTGGATCATAGGTCACCCCCGGTTTATAAAACCTGCCAAACATATTCGCTGATGCCGAGAGGGGCATTCTGTTTTCATTTTGCAGTGAAGTTATTGAATTTTTTATACCAAAAAGAGTCGCCATTCTATTGCTGTCAGGAGTTAATATATTTTCAACCTTTACTCTTTCAAATATTTCATCTAAGGTAAACGAGATGGGTCCAAGAATTCCTGGACTAAAACTAATACGTGCAACCGACTCACCATAAAAGTAGGGAGGGGTGTAAGAAATATAAGCAGGATCTTGTGAGTTTGCCTGACAAGTGAGGGTTTGATAGTTTGATCCGGTTCGAGTCACATATTCTTCGGATATCGCCATGCCAAAAAGTTTGCCATGCTGCTTGTAATCAAATTGAGTGCCTGAATGCGGTATAAATTGGGATAAAGATCCAAAGGATCCAGCGAACACATACGCTGCACCAGATCCGCTGGCGTTAAAATCGCCGTTGTAGGTTCCCGCTTGTGCATATAGAGAGTCACTAGAACTAATCAGGGAGGTGCCCCATCCCAATTCGTTGTTTTTGCGCCTATCATCATTCTCCAGCAATTGCACCGCTATTCCAGCACTAGTTGAGTGAAAAAGATATAAGGCGCCCGCCTTCGAGGCCGGCGTATCTTCATATATGGCGCCCACGAGACAAAAAATGCCGTCAGATCCTGATGCGATAGAAACAGAGTGTCCGAAGCGGTCGCCTAGCTGCCCATCGCTCGCCGTTAGTATTTGCTCTGTCACGCCGACACTTGTGGAGTGAAAAAGATATGCCTCGCCACAATCCGTGGCTGGGCCATCGCCATAGTTAGCGCCAATAAGAGCATAAATGCCGTCATCATTTGAACCAGATGCTAAACTAACGGATACGCCAAAATATTTCACTCCCGTCGGCGAGGACGCTGTTAGTTTTTGCTCTGTTACCGCCGCGCTGGTGGAGTGGTAGAGATATGCCGCGCCTTGATCGCTCACGGATTCGTTCTTGCCATAAGAACCTACCAGCACATATACCCCATTCGAACTAGAAACCACTGAAACATCACTTCCGAAGGCATCATTGTTTTCTTCAGCGCTTGGTTCCAAAATGTATTCTGTCATGCCGGCACTTGTTGAATGGTAGAGATAGGCCCCGCCGTAATCGGTGCCAGTAGTATCGCGCTGGCGCGGGGCGCCCACAACAAAATAGATGCCATTCGAACTGGATGTGATTGAAACGGAATAACCGTATTCCTCTGATTCGTCGCCGTCACTTGCTGTTATTTTCAGTTCCGTTACGCCGGCGCTCGTTGAATGATAAAGATAGGCAGCTCCGGCATCTTCACCTACATCGTCATCACGTCGGGCGCCGACAAGATAGTGAAACTCATTGGTGCCGGATACGAGACCCACTGCGTTGCCAAAAAAGGCTTCAGTCTGGGATGCACCATCGCTGGCTGTTAATTTGTGCAGTTGCCTCCACCCTCGTGTATCGAGCGCGTTTTGGAAAACATAGGCGGCGCCGGCTTTGTATCCAACCTCACCATTGTATCGTGCGCCGACTATCGAAAAGAGACCCGATCCAGGACTTCCTGTTATAACTTGAGTCTCGTTTCCGAAAGCATCATATTGCGCACCATCGTTAGCACCAAACTTTAGATTTTCTCTCACGGTCTTGCTTCCGCTATACTCCACAAACCTACTCATCTCAACTGTATCTCTTAGCACCACGTCCATATAATAAGTTTTGTTAGATTCAAATACCCAACCATCCGTAGGTTGAACTTGTGACTTGTAAGAGGTAAGTTGACCATCTTCTAGAAAAAAGTCTACCGTTTCTGCTAGAAAATTATGCATTCCAAGTTCAAATAAAGGAGACTTCTCGCCATCCCAAGTAAAAGAATATTGAAAAAGGTCTTCAGTTGAAATAGAGTCATCGAAAGTAGAAAAGGAAGAAACCAATCTAACTGGTTTATCTTCACCCTCTGGGAGGGCGCCCTTAAGGTTTAGTAAAGAGTCGAAAGGTAGTCTATAGTTGGACCCGCTAGACAACCTAAAATCAGAAGGGGCATCTGTGCCGGCAACCAACCCAGGAACCGAACCTGTATAGATCGGATAGTCTACAGCAATGCCAGATTTTATACTGTTATATAGAATTCCCGGAGAAACTAATGGTTTCAACAATCCTTGAAGTCCTTGGTCAAAAAAAGTAGATGTCGAATTTTCTCCCTTCCCCGCTATATGCGGAGAGACAGATTGACTCAAAAGATTTCCCAACTGAAGAGTTCTATCTGCTGGGTAGAATCCATTGTATGGCAGCAACTTTTTAATCCCCTTGCAAGATAACTCTACACGCGAAATAGCGGCGACTTCTTTATGCTCTCGTGATATTTTAGAAAATTTATCTGCTTTTGATGAATCTACATACCTGGAAACAAAATCGGCGCTGATAGGAGAGTCTTCTGTGTCTGCACTTGATGTAATCGATGCGCCGGGGAGAGAAAGAAATTTATGATTCTTTACTCTAAAGTTGCCGCCGCGCTCAATCAAATAATAATCTATAAAATCTGATATTTTAAATTCTGGAAGAATCGATATGCTTTTATCCATAGTCCGAAGATCGGAAGCGTATTTTTCATAAGTATTATACCAAGAATTCTTGTTGGCAATTTGTTGTGTCAGTCTCTCGGTATAATCACTATAAACCTCCAAATTTCCAGATGCATTAGATAGATAATATAATTCATTAAATGCCATTGATGGTTGGGCCTCACCAGATGCTCCAAACATGGATTTTTCAGTGTCGCCCATCAATTCTCCCAATACGCTCCTATAGGATCCGCTTTCGGGAAAAGACCTTATTCCATCAGTTGCCATAGGATCAAAATTGAGACAATCAACCCACTGCGTGGCGAATCGAGACGAAAGGTACAAGTCCCCAATAGCATAGTGATCGAATTGATGACCTTGAAAGTTGGTCATTGCAATTCTGATCTCAAATAAGTCAGTCTCTGTGAACATCGTTGATGCGGATATACTTGCGGTCACCGGTGTGCACAATCCAACATTACTGCAATCGGCGGCGGTTATGGTGCCGCCATATTCCATATTTGTCCAACTACCAGAAGGAAGATGTTTATATTGAACATATAAATTATCCTCGGCGCCGTCTGGGTAGGCAAGAGCGGGGTATTCGCTATGATCTCCCCTCATGACCGTAAACTCCACCACAATGGTACCGTCCCCCGAACCTGTGGACGTGTTGACTGCTTGCGCCGATTTCCACCTCAAATACCTAATAGGGACACTGATGTCGGTAACGTTGCCAAAACTGAAACAATATGCGCCTGGGTCGGTACCACCCGATCCGCATCCCGCGTAGAGTGCGGACTGTATGCCGCTTTGTGCATCCTTGTCGAATATATACGAATCAAACTGAGATGTAAAAGGAAATGATCGTCTAGTGTTGGGTCCTTCCGCACCAGCAATGCCGGCGTATCCTTGTGAATTTGGAGCAACTCCAGCAGTCCTTATCAATCCCGTAAGATCACCGGAAGCGGGGACCTCTTTAAAGAATGTTCTTTGGTGACCAAATATCCGGTCATATCCATTGCTCCCAGTTCCAGAAACTTCCGCATATTCTGTCCTAGTTCTAGTTTCATTTAGAAAAGCGTTAAGAGTAGCAGGATAAAGAACTTGTGAATATTCTAGCGAAAGAAACATGGCATATGAATTGGACTCATCGTTGTTCGTGGAATCAACTAAATAAAGTGAACTTAGGTTATCATATGGCGATCCCGCATCCGATATGTGCATGCCCAATCTATTACGAATTTTTGGATTGGTAAAAGATGAAAGATTATTATTATAGGTATAAGTAAGAGACGAAGTGACGAAATTTCCAATATTTGGATCTGGTCGTGCGCGAAGTCCGTGATTAAGGGCGAAAGAGTTGTTGCTCACAACGGGCTCTTTGAAGTTTGTCACTCCTCCGCGAAGTGCGCGAACTTGATTGCCTATAGAATTTACTTTCAACGGCGGGACATCTGCTAAAGAAAGAATACTTTCTTTTACTAATTGCCTTACTACAGGATTATAAAGATTTCTAACTTGTTGCCAAGATGGATACTGATAGGGTCCGTTATAAGCATTCAAAAAAGTGGCAGAAGATCGAGAAAGAAAATTCGTTGATCCAAGAGGAGTTTGAATTTCGATCTGTGACTTATCAATCATGGTTCCACTGATGCCAACGAAATCTCCCCGATCATATGCTCCTGATTGAACAAAAGTTATATCTGTATATGGTCCATAAGGAACAGAACTGCTATTCTCATATCCTGGTAATTCTAATTTTGTCGTTATCGCTGATGCCTTAATCCACGCGTATTGTAGTGAACATTGTGGAATGGCGTGTGTTACAAATCCGTTGTCAAACGACTGCGTACTGATGGTGGGCTTATAGAATATCCTCTTCGGATTCCTATTGGTTGTATGATATAGAGTTGGTGTTTGGGGCGGTATATCCGTCGCTTTTGGGGTATATCTTGTCAAATCTGATCTTAGCACAGAACGCACTGAGCGGTTCCTCCAGGGCATTGCGTTATTGGGTGCATACTCTTCAGCGTATGTATCCAAAACGCCCCTAGAACTAACGTCAGTGCCTCCTGGGGCATTAAAACGATTGACAAAGACAAAACTATTTGTGCCTGAGACGTTCATGGGCGGAAGTGCTCTTTGTGTGCTTCTTGCGCCGCTTACAAATTGTGTTACCAGGGCTCCGCTGTGAGGTAAACTAGGATCACCAATAAACCCCACTCCGCTCGCCTCAATAAACGCCCTGTTGTTTGAAGTTCTTCCCACTGTCTGAACTACCTCATAATCATGAGTATAGTTTCCGATAATAGTGGACCCAGTTCGCTGCTGTATGTTCGCCAAATTGAGCGGCCTTTTTGCCAAACCGTCGCGAGTATATGGCGCGCGGGGATAAGAAGTCGATCCGCTGTCTTGCCCCACAACCTTTATTCCACCCAAAGAATTAAAATCTATGCGGAATAACTCAGGACGGTTAGCAATATTATCGCTTCCGGGGTTGAGAGCAACATGCCTGTGTTGGTTTCCTCCAACATACTTGTATGCAAATGGACCTTGCATGGGAGCATCTTTTATGCCGCCATAGGTATCTTCATGAAGGTTTGTAATATCAAAACCTTGGAAACTACTAGACAGATATGCATTCTCAGCAGAAGAACTGTAAATGTTGAATGGTAATTCTAGGGAGTTATATAATCTTTTATTTCTAGTCATCTAAACAGTCCGCTTGCGAAAAGCTACTCGTGGATACTAATAAATATCCGTTTGATCCGAATTTTGTCGTTTGGCGTGTTATATCTAATTTTATCACACCGCCGCCGGTTCTTTCAACGCCTGGAGCATCGAACTGAATAGGACTCCCAAATTCGCGGTCAAAGGTGCTATGGGAAGACGAAATAATCGAGGCGCGAGCAGACCCATGAAATTCTGCTCTGTTTTTCCACCAATAGCAATTTCTGCTTTGAGAGGTATTGAGGGGCGGCGATCCCGATTTCCATGGATAAGAAAGTTCATTGACGCCCCTTAAGGGCGAACTAGGGGTGTCCTCTTCCAGTTCCACCGTGGGAAATTTATTCCAATATTTATTTCTTTCTAATACGTGACTTTCTACAACCGTTGCCACTCTGTCCGAAAATTGAGCAGTAGCAGGAATTAGTTGCTGAATCATGGATGTTATTGCTCCATCGATCCACTTATAGAATTCAACATACTTTATGAGACTTGGTATGTTTTTAACTCTACTAAAAAATATCTGTCTCAGTTTGCCCATGTCATGATAATTTTGTCGATAACGATTGACAGGTTGCCCGATTATATTATTAAAATCTGCAATAGATCCGAAGACATCAATCATTTCATCAGAAATAACTTGTTGCATGCCTTTTTCTATAGCGTACACATATTCGAGCGGACGAGATTCGCGTGTAAATATCTCCTCATCTGATTCGCTAATGATTTCTACGAGATCATCGCTCTGGACAGTTTCAATTGATTGGAGTTTGGCATTAGACAGATATTCTTTTTGGATAGCATCTGTGTCATTTGCTAAAAATTTGTTTCCTCTTCCGGGATGTTGTGTCTTGAGGGCGTCATTGAGAAACCCATAATTTCTATATGGGTCTGCTGATCCCGAAGATATATCATCGACATTGAACCCCGCCGTATACCCAGGTCCGGCACCATCGTCTGAGCTGCTTAGAGTATCATATCCCCAAAACAAAGATAGAGTCTCTATCGCCGGAATAGATTTAGCGGAAATGTCAGAATTCTCTGGATATGCATTTCGGTATGGGTACTTGGTCCCGTAGTTGGTACTATCCTTGGCGTGTATTCTAATCACGTCGCTGGGTAGAAAACTCGCCCAAACTCTATTATTCGTAACCTTTACATCAGTTTGCTCTAAGATGGTGCCAGTAAAATTAGTATAGTGTGCACCAGCATAAACGCGCTTATTGCTCTTAACAAAGTTCGAACCTGATGTGGCATCGAGGGACGCGGAAAGAATAAACTCATTCCTTATATATTCTCCCTCTGTTTCCACTCCTTGAAACTCTAAAGTATAAGAACTTGTAAGAGTTGCTGAACTAGTATTGTATAATTCATATTGAGGTTTTATGCGGACTGCTATATTCCAATTAGTATTGTCATATATATCCGTGTAGATAGGACTCTCTAGTGTTGGAAGGGGAGAGTTCTCCGACAAACTTTTCAACACAAACTTAGCATTAAGAGATTCTTTTTCTTCCTTGACAAGATAAACTTGAAAATTATTATTATCATCTGTATGCCATGTATAATCTGCCTGATCAGAGACTGCTTGGTGTTGTCCGAACAATGAAGCAGATATAAATGCAGTTTCGAAATATAAATCAGAACTAATAGGAAACTTAGATGGGACCACTACTTGAGATTCCCATGTCCAAGAAGAAGACGCAATATGAGAAGAACCCGCTATATAGGTTCGCGAATCAGCGATATCCGAAGATGCAGTCTGATACACAGTTCCATTGAATCTGTCGGTACCAGCAAAATTTACAAACTTTTTCTCTAGCGCCTGTAATTTATAATCATCTCTCATCTCATAGGTGGTGCCATCCACATACAAGTTTACTCTTACTAACTCTTCATCAATACCATAGCATCTAAGAAGGTTCCTAAAAGATTTCATCGTTCCTTTAGTTTTATAAATGTAAACTAAATTATTATAAATGTTTTGATAAATTAGATTTTTAACATTCCAGATTTTTTCATCGAACTCTTCTGTATCGTTGCGTGAACCAATTGCTTCTAGAATATCAGACTCTAAGAACAGGTCGGGCGTGGCAAACCCCAGAGATTCAAGAGACTTGTTGGTGAATGGATAAGGTTTCTCCGAAGAACTAAGATACTGAACATTTTTTAGTTTAGGAAGTTCTTTGGTTTGTAAATAAAGAGAATCAAAATAGTTAGACACAATCTGGACGACATTCAGTAAGTCGCCGCCGACATCATGGTCCTCGTCAATAATCCAGGATGGAAGACTGTAATATAAGGAAGCAGCGTTAGTATAATCGTATTGCTTCCCAATAGATTTCTTATCCGACAACAATGAAACAACAGCAGGATGAAAAGAATAGATAATAGGATCTTTAAACTCTCTCTCTGCTGCTCCCGCAATAACCATAGCAGATCCAGTGTTGCGCGCGCCGGCAGCGTATCCTGTCCACGTTCCATCTGAGAATCTTCCCGAATAGTCGAGAACTCTAGAATCTATGGAAGCAGTCTGGGTAATACCTTCGTTGAATTTATAATAAACTCCCAAATCAGTATTGGCATTATCTTCGTTAGTGCCACCGCCAACTTGAGTAAACCAATATTGCCCAATATTTTTATCATTACGGGTAGTTTTCCAAAACCTAAATTCGTCTAAGGAGGCAGATAATTTACACCAACCAGGGACTTGTGACCCCGTGAACGCTTCAAGTGTATCGGCGCTGCGTGCTTCATAATAAGATCCTATGTTAGCAATGAGCGCGCCGGTTACCTCAGTGATGGGGGCGCCTAGAATATAATCTTTATAGACGCCATCAACATACAGTTCCGCCTTTCCAGTAGAAGAGTCTGCACTTACCGCATAATGGTGCCACTGTCCATCTGCCAAAGAAGCAGTGGTGGGAGCGCTTGTGCCACTAAAACTTGCCGAAAGTCCAGTTGTTCCCGATAAATAAGTAACATGAAGAGGGGAAGAAGAACTATTAATAAGAATGCAGAATCTTCCGTAATCAGCGCTGGCCACTGCCGAACCGCTGGACCAGAGGTCAAATATGACTTCTTGTTGACCGGCGGCGACGAAACCGTCTTTTTTCATCCAAAATTCAATCGCGTTTCCGGCGCTGGCGAATTCTAGATTTGATTCTCGGTTATGACTGACATTATAAAAGTTGGAACTAGAGTTTATAAAAATACTAGCTAAAGATTTGCCGTTCCCCTCTGGATCTTTGTTCGGTCCGCCATGGACAGTAATATACTCGGCGTCAGTGGGGAGCGCGTAAGATCCAGTAGAAAGGGTTGTTGATCCCCAACCACCATAAGAAAAGTCTATATAACCATTTCTTCGCGGATATTCTTCCTCAAAAATATATTTCTGAATTCCAGACGCGCTCAGTTCCCATGCGGTTCTCTCATAGAGAGATCCATCAAAGGGATAGTAAGTATAGATATTGGTTATCGCATCGTGATAATATTTTTCAGCAGAACCAAACTTGGAAAAAAACAGAGGATTAGAATAATCAATATGAGGTTCAAATCTACCTTTCTGCTTTACTTTCGCAGAATAATAACTCGTAGATTCAATATTCTCAGATGCTTCGGTCTTATTTGTGAGAGACACTATCTTAGTGTCAGCATCTCTATTGAAAAGATTTTTAATTCCCATGTTTATTCTACTCTAAATTTAAATTCTTCCGGTTGCTCGTGATATTCCCCATATTCCAGTATCATAAATTTAAAAGCGTATTCATATCCGGGTTGCAATATTGACATGTCAAAATTAAAATAATTTCCTGAGTCATTGTAAGACAACTTCGTATACTCTACACTTCCCGTACCATAAGGTATGACTTCGTAATCATCAGTGGTTCGATATAATTTATAATACATGCTATGAATTGTAGTATTTTCAATTTCGCCGCTAGAGATTGTGTATATTGTTGGAGACCAATCTTTGCTGCGTGCATAGAGAGTAAATCGTGGTGTCTCTATCGTGGAATATGAAGATTTCAAGTTGGTTATTTTAACAATATATTCGCCCGGATCGTCATTAATGTCTGCTAGATGATCGCGAACAGTAATTGCGCTTCCCGTATAATATTCAGTATGATCAGAAATAGCATTATCGTGCCAAACATCAAAAACCCGATCTAAATCTGTTCCCATCGCTACAGAAGCAGAGTAAATTCCTGTGCTTACATATCCCCCCGTTACCACATGGGTGCCGCCCTGAAGAGGCAACCTAGACCCGCAAGGTGACGTGGATCCTGAATATAAACTAAGGTAAATACTTCCGGTTCCCGCCTCGGGAATGTTTACAAGTCGACCACGGAATTTATTATAAAGATAAAGTTTATTCAAGTTATCTGCGGCGGGGAGCAATGAACTACTCAATACAAAATCGTTCCTGTCATCAGTAATGGAAGGATCCCAGCGTGCTTCGACGTAGGGTCTCTTGAAGAAGAACTCGCTCCCTCGTGCAAAAAACTTTTTATTGTAATAACTTCTAGAGGAACTCTCCTCGCTGCTTGTTAGGTGAATGCCCACGCCATAACTTGAGACAGTGCCATCTATCCACTTCTCCACAAGAGAAGTGATGTCAACCTCTAAGTTTTCAGTTCCCTTTTCCATATATGTATTATATACGGGAGACGTAAGATAATCTCCACCCTCGGCGGTCCATGCTTGGGTATTGGAGGAAGATATCCAATTTGATGATCCGGCATCGCTATAATCTTCCATATCCAATCCATAACCTTCATCCCAGGATCTTGAAATGGGAGCAACGGTGAGTGTAAATTTGGTAGGAAGAGTTCCGGCGAAATCTGCATTTGACATTTTCAATACAAAGTTTACATTTCCACTTACAGGAATCTTTTCGGCAGTTCTGTCACTAATAATGGTGCTGACCGGAAAATTAGTAAGAATACGAGATAGTTCTACCGAAGATGAATTCGCTTGCGCGTAGAGGGAAAATACTTCGGAGACATCTGACATCCCCATGTTAGATCCTGTGCCGCGCGTGAGGAGGTTTGCTTCGAAGGCGTTTGTAATAGTGTTGTCAGCATCGGCGACATATCTCTTGATTGCCATTATTTGATGACTCCTTTTATATCAATATCCGGAAATTTCAATTCCAATACAACATTTTGAGGAATCTTAATCATTCTACCATCAGCGGATAAGTTTTCTGTCATGTCGAAAAAGGTATCTGAATATGCACCACCATTCTTCAAAATTACCTTAGCACTTATAACATCCAATATTCCCTCTACATCCTTTAGGGAGGAATAGATATCAGAAATATAAAGATTCTCGGAAAGATCAAAATATTTTTGAAACTTTAGCGAGAGGGCGCCGACGGCAGTGGAAAGGAGGTCTGAATTATCCTGATTACTTTTCCCCACAGCCTCGAAAACAATCCCAAAATTGACAATTTTTGCATCGAGAATATCAATTGAATCCGTAATCATTTTGTTCTTATTCAACCACGACTTCAAATTAGATTTTAGCGACTCATTAGCTTTTACTAAATTTCCCGCTGTACCTTGGGAAATTACATAAGCATTCAGATTTCTTTTAAAAGATTCACTGTCTTGTACCACGTTTGCTTTTTTGATAACTCCAAACCTTTCCGGCATCGCGTACATCAAAGATAAGTAATCTTCCCGAGTAACCGCTCTGTTCTGAGAGGAGAAGGCGGCGGGTGCGCGCAACTTAAGTTCTGTCAACGACGGTAACGAAATATCTCCTACAATAGGTCTTTCATTGGAAATTTCCAAAGAGTCGCTTACACTCTGAACCTTATCTGGAATGAGGTTGGCGATGTCCGAATATGCGAATGTAGGTTCATTAATAACAACTAAAGAATTAGCAGAAGCATTAACATTCCCTGCGTCGTTCACTCGATACACAACCCGCAATGTAGTATTAGATGGAGCAATGCCCAACTTATTAGAATCCAACAAGCGAGTTGGATCAATCGCCGTATCACTAATATAGTTGCGGCCGTTTTGAAATAGAACTACTGAGTTGGGTTCCGAAAAAGCGCTGTTTATATCGCTCGCTTCATCGCCTGCGCCAAATTGAAGAAATGTCCTGGTTCCTACTTTCCCAACAACAAAGCGGCGCGGAACTATCTGAGATTTTATAAGAGCGGGGGTCAATTCTCTATCATCCGTATCAGTATTCATGACTGATTTATAAATTGTGTTCTGAGACAAATAGTCTACTTCGTAATAATCATTTCCCTCGGAATCCTGAACAGATATCACTTCAGTAATGTCTGTTCCGATTAGTTCCGCTTTATAGAATCTTTCAAAATTTCCCACCGTTACGTTCTGTTGAACTAACTTTCCAGAAGCGACTTGTCCATATGCCTGAATAGCGTAAGAGGTCGGGATGCCAGTTGCCTCGTTAACTTGAGAAACCACTATCTTATTCTTAGAGTCGGCAAAGTTGACATCTTCATTCAGAATAAAACCAACTCCGTTTTCAGTTGAGAATAGAGAACCCCGCTTTAAGACAGGTATGTAGGCTCTGTCGGGAGCGAGACCAGTGATATCTGCATCCACAATAATATACAAAGATGCTATGCCGTAAGAAGACGGGTTGACATTTAGTTTGTAACCAATCTGTTGAGCGAGGCGAACGACATTATCATATTCTACTGCGGTGTCCAAATAACTTTCGTTCGCTTGAAAGTCAACATAGAAAGATAACATATCTCCCACATAAGATACCATGTCCATCAAGAGGGAACCAAAACCCGCCTCACTGAAATCCTGGTATGTGTTGGGATAATATTTCTTAGCGTAACTTACTAGGTCTCTCTTAATGGTAGCAAAATCTCTGCTTGTGTAATTTATCGCAACTTTTTTACCATCTGGCATATCAACTTTTCTCCTGCTCTATATTGTTAGGGTCAGCACATCAGCGGCTTCTAGGGGAGAAACATGATAAAATATCCGAATATTGACAGTGCCCGCGTCAAACATATCGTTTGTAGATAAAAATTGTATATTGTCCAAAGATAAGAAAGGCATATATTTCTTTACCTGCTCGCCTATTTTGGATTGGATACTACTCTGAGTCACGGCGTCATTCATTTCAAATAAATATCTCTTTATTCCCACGCCAAAATCGGGAAGCATCACTCTTTCCCCTGGATTTGTCAAAACAAGATTTTTAAAGTTTTGCTTGATAACTTCCAACAAACTCGTGGTTAGAACGATTCCCTCTCCTGGTGACATTCCAAATGGTAACGCTGGCGAAAACCCTGCCATAATACTAAACTCCTACTCTAACAAGCTTTTTTCGCTTTATCGGTATTGCTCAAACTAATCCTCATTTGTTCTGCGCGGGCCTCGTTTTCCCTGGTTCGGGTTGTATTTTCTTCGCGCAACTGATCCACATCTATACATAGTCGATCCAAAGTGTTTTTCTTGTTCTCAAACCCTTCCTTCTCCCGCAATCGCTCCATATCTACCAAACTTGGCATTTTAAGAGACTCTACTGCATCGATTGCTCGGTAAATCCAACCAAGTGGACTATGTGGTGGCCACACACCAAATCCCATTGTAACATCCATCGGCAAGAAAGAGTTGCCCAAAGCAGTAACGGGAATATCTATGGGATCGCCTGGGAAATCCAATACCACGACGGGGACGATTACCTTGCCGTCCTTCTTAATCATAAACTCTTTACACCTTAGAACAGGATCGTTCATCGCATACATATATTCAGTAATAATTATATTGATAGTTTGCGCTATTTGGAATCCCGCAAGCGCTCTCGTAAAATTATAATAATTTGTTTTCTGCTGGGCGTTGCCGATGTCGCCCAATTTAAAGAAATAATCTTTTAGAAATCCGTCTAAATCCTTCCCCGTAATCTTATCCATGAAAGCAGGAACGGGGACAGAGAGGTTTATGTTGTCCGGAAGTCCGGGGACAAACTCGTTTTCTTCGGGTATAATAATGCGAGACTCTTCCTCGTTTATGTACGAAACAGTCTTGGTGGGATCGTCAACCGTTCCAATTGGAGGAGGCATGTCATACTGATTCAATTCGATGGGGAGCATATACCAGGTCCCCTTTACATCGCCATTCTTCATCATGCGAGGAAAAAATTCTCCTCCCTTCGCTTTTTTAGCAATCAAAGCAGCAGGCGCGATTACTGGATCGGCAAATTCTGCTAATCCCTTGAAAATAAGTTTAGGAGTTTGAATCGCGAGATCAACTAACCCAGGCTTGCGGGCACCACCGTCGGTACCCATGTTGCTTTGTGCGAGTGCCATCTGTTCTCGATTACTGCCCTTTTCTTTTTCTGTTGCACCTTCGAAAGTATAATCTCCGCCATTCAAAAGAATCTCAAATAAATTCTTTAATTCAAATTTTGTCTGGTCGAAGAATGTTTCTGGGAGTTCGCTAAGAAGATTCGCATAGATAGTAGCGAATGAAAGAAGAGTGTTGCCCGGTACGCAATATTTCAATGCCAGTTTATATCCGGGAGATCCCTTGAGGAGATTGAGCGTCTTGCTCATGAATCTTCTAGTATATAACTCGTCTAAATCTTTAAAGGCAGTCCCCGCATCTGCACTTTTATCAGGAGAGGGTTCGAGAGATAATCCATCGTACCCCAAAATTTTAGAAAGGGGAATATTGGGATCGGGAAAGTCAATGGGTATTTCCGCCGACGAGAGAGGTATTACTGTAAGTGCCCTCTCTACCACAGACTCCTTTGTCGAATCGCGAAACTGACGACCGAAGAAACTCTCAAATACCGACGTATCCAAATAAGGATTCTCCATCATGCCGGCATCAAATGTCAATTTCGACAAGTCTTCTGCTCCGGTTGCAACAATATCAATCAGACTTTGCTCTGAGAGATCTGCTAGCACTTCTTCGTTTCGCTTTTGCTCCTCGATGGTTATAATCCCGTCGGTCCTAAAAGCTTGCGACTCGTGATAAAACTTATAATTAACTGCCTCTACTTTCTCTCTTACGGTGGTGCGCTCATACTGCATATAGGCGTTACTTGCAATGGACAAATCCTTGTCAAATAAATATCGAACAGGATTGGCATCTCCAAGAGGACTCTGAGGTATTTTTATGGTGCGATCAACTTGGGCGCCGGGTTCTGAGGTTTCACTCACGACTTGAAAATCATTAGTGGGCGCTATGTAAACCAACCTGGTGCCGTATGACCATTCCTCAAAATAATCACTGAACTTAGCATCAGGATTATCAGTTGCTAACTGTTGGAATATTTCTTGCCACTTATCTATGTTGTAAATCTTCTCGCGATGTGGAGAGGTGCTCGGAACCAAAGAGACGTTCGCCTTATTTCCTACAAGATCAACAGTTTTAGGAGCAGTATCAATCGGTTTCTTGGGATCTAGGCGGCGAGATGTATTGATCACCTCTCTGGGTCCTAAGATTTGGGAAAGGGAGGGGTTGTGCATCCTGTCTTGACTTCCGGCGAATGGAGACCCTTCTAGATCGAGTGTTCCAAAAGTGGATACCACATAGTTGTTGCCCTCGACTACTCCTGCGGGAGACGAGTCATCCGCAGCGGAGTCGCCGATGTTGGGGTCTACTGTGCTATCATTATACGCCTGCGGAGGCGTACCGGTGTCGGATGTAGTGGAATCGCTTGGAGGCCAGTTCACAGCATCTTCTGGTGGAGAGTCAGTCGAATCGTTATGAATATCTTCCAGAGGTTGTGGCGAGTCGCTCGGTGGTGGCAGAACTATATTAGAGGGTTCATCGAGCGCTTGGAGATTTAGTACGGCATTGGCGCCGGGAGCAGTCTTTACTTTTATGTATTTCTCCAACATCAACATCCCAGTCTTGTCAGTCAGATTGGAAGCAATGGGATTATCAAATCGCCCTTCTCCCGGTTCGGTCTGCACGCGTGCACCAAATTCAGTAATGTTCCCCATGCGATCAGTAGTCCCCACGTCTCGACCTTTCGCAAATTCAGAAAACGGCGTAGGACTGTTTAGGGTCGTTCTAAGCAACTGAAGTCCAGCGTCTTTAACTCCTTCTGCGCCCTGGGTGATGCAAGATCCAGCTTCTTGGAGGGTGCCCATCACATCAAAATTATCCATAAATGAATCAAAAGCAGACTCCGCCTCGTTCACTTGGTCTACTGCCTCGTTGTAACCGCTGAGACCGGCACTCACCGCGCCTGTATACACCCCGGAAAGACTGACATTGTTGATATCAATACCCGACCCGCCGGCGGCAACGCGGGCCGCACTGGCTGCGCTGACCAGTCCCTCGATCACATCCCAGGCCGCGGATTCTTCAAAGGCTTCAATCGCCGACAATCCACCGGCCGCGAGTTCGTCAAACTTCTCTTCCAACGCTTTATCTAGATTATACTCCGCAATATTCTTGAGAAAATCCAAGTCAAATATCCCATATTCATAGTTCTCTGCTAGCGGTTTGTTCCCTGATGGCGCGAAATTGGCAACGTTGTCGTCTGAAAAATCTATCTCCGTAGCGAGTTCTTCTGCGGATGGCATTTCAGGAGGATCTGGAATCTCGGGAATGTCAAAAGTTAATGCTTCGCCCACACATGCTATTGAAGTTCCTGTTGCTGTTGCTGCATCTTGTATCGACTGTATGGTACCGCCTACCATTGCAAATGGGCGCGCCTGGGCCCAGAGAGCCCATTGAGTAGAATATTCCTGAAATTGGCGGGATATCTCGTTTTGCTCCATCGTTTCTAAATCGAATTTCTTTTCGGCGAATCTTGCTTCTCCCGGAAATTTCTGAACAGGAACAAGCGGCAACTGGCGTGCAAGGAAATTATCATCAAAAGATAAGGTATTTCCGAAACAAATCATATCTTGAAGTTTTACCAAAACAGAGTAAATTTGCTCTTCAACCAAAAATCTCAAGCGGCTTCGAACCCTTTGTTCAGTTTCGCTCATCAACAATTTTTCAAGAGACTCGTCTTCTGCCGCCTGTGTACTTGAATCCTCGCCCGTGTCTGGACACGACGGTGGTCCCGGTGGGTTCACCACCCCTGCATCTACCTGCTCTTCATCAATCTCTTCTCCCGTGTATTCTCCATTGAATTCCTTTATCGCTGAATCTGCATAAAGCCAGTCTAACCCAATCTCGCGACTCTGCTGTACAATATCTGGAACGTATCCATAGGGACTAAACTCGTTCATTCGTGAGGCAAAAGAGTTTTCAACTTGAATTAAAAACTCCTCATAATATTTTTCTTCCTTTTTCTTTATTTGCTCAAGTGTTTCCTCGGTTATGAATTCAACGAGAAGTTTAGTTACCACTTCCCTACCCACAAAAACTGATAGCGGAAACATAGCACGAACCAGTTGCTCTAGCGCATATGCTCTGATCGTGGTCATTACGCACCCTGTCATGGAAGCTGCCTCAAGGGCAGAAAGTTCCGGTCTTCCCAAACCAGCGGTGCTTATTTCGTCTTCGAGAGGAGAACATTCAATCATGTTTTCGTAGTCTTCCCGTGTTCGTTTTTTGATAGTATCTAAAGCAAGGATGTGAGGGTCAAAACCACACGCTCTCTGATCCGGAGTGGTGATGGGCGCCCAATCAATCAACCTAACATAGGATATCCCTTCGGTAGTAGAGATTGGAAGACCCCCAGAATCATAACGTGAAGTGCCTTCAGTTTTCAAGAAGAGTGGACTCTTAAGAATTTCCCGACCTATCGTTGTCATTATCTGAGTTGTCATGTCGTCTACCATGCGGAATTGCGCTAGTTTTCGAGTATCTCCATTTAGATTCGGTCTAGAATGCGGATCGGATTCTTCATCCAGTCCTCCCTTTCGAAAAATAGATTCTATAAACTCTGTCAGTACGTCTATTTGAGGATTCCGACCGGGCGAAGTCAGGGGCGAGCGTTTTTCTTGTTCGATCTGTTTGATTAGATGACTGGCGGGTTCGGGAACGGCGGCGGTTCCATAATACTTAGAACGAAAGATGGCGGCATCCATAGAAGGTTGATCTTGATCTAGAAAAAGGGGCGCGCCTGCCTCGTATGCAAGTTCATGACCAGGTTGTGGTGCCATGAGGTTGCTCACATCTAACGGGAGATCACCAATGCGCAAAATAAATTTGTTTTCGTATAGTCCCATTCCTTGTATAGAAGAATCCGTGGCAAAGGGATCTCTGGGTCGTAGGTTTTGCTCGGACTCTCGCGCATCCTTCGATAACGCAACTCCCATCATAAATTTCATCACAAAATTGGATGCTCTAAAACTAGGACTTGTTCCCGGTTCCGACGGCATGGGTTGACTCAGAGAAAGATTTATTGCAATAGGCCAGCGAGCGTCGGAACCGGGTTCATAGCGAGGCAATATTACAATTTCGGAAATCTTATTGAACCCCTTTATAGAAGTTCCCGCAAATTTTGGAATTTTCTCGTCGTACCTAACATCCGGTGCGAGAACATCTGTCTTGAACATCCCCATCATCATCGCCATCTCCAAAAGAAACCCAGTCAATCCCAGGGCGGCGCCGCCGCCCACCAAACCGGCGCCTACTGTTGCGTGGGCCATCCCAAAACCGGTACCGTACCCCGGCATCAACAGGGCGGCCATGGCGCCCTCGCCTATCATTTGCCCTCCGGCGCCAGCCATGACAACGCCGGCTGTGCCCAAAGTACCAGCAATGGCGTGAATAATCATTGCTGTTTGCTCAGTGGTTGCTTTCAAGGTAGTATAGGGTCCGTATTTTCCATCCTCTTCGCCTTGTGCCGGGACAAATCCAGTCGCCAATAGTCTCCGAAATTCGGGATTCAAAGTCTTGCCGCCTGGGAGATGATCCGACATCCAATCAGGAATAGGCATTATATATTCTTCAGTTCGTAACTCATGCATACTAAAGACATCAAACTTGAGTCCCTGCTCCATGTCGAGTACCCGTGGAATAACCTTCGGGATGCTCTCAATTACGTTCATTGAATCCGCTATCTTACTTATCTCTTGATCGAACGACATGTAAGTGCCGTCGTACATAATGTCGATCACTTTTTCCAGCAAAAATATCAACGATGCATTATCTTTGGGTATAAGTGCTTTACCAGTTTTATTCTTTCCCTCTTGACAAAAAGTATCTGTTTGTTCGTCTGTTATCGGGCCCGGTTCGCCGTCCGGGGTGGGCGGTGGAGTAACGTAGTCAGCAATAAGTTTCGCCAATATTTCTCGCTTCTTTCCTCCCTGCTCCTCCACAATTTGAGTTACTTGCGGTCCAACATCAAAGTTAACCTTCAGATTGGCGATGCGCTCACAAGTGCTATCGTAGGTGCACCCAAGAAGTCCATTTGGCATTGTAGTTACAACTTCGGTAATAGCGCCAATGTTGACAATGGGAGCAAGTTGCCTAAAGAAAAGTCTTATATCATCGTGGGTTCGAAGAACTCTATGTAATTCTTCGTGGCGCGCCTCTATCACTCTCAGAATAGCATCATAAACGACTCCTGCTGCCCTATCTTCAAACAAGGCAATTGTTTCAACTGGAGTAAGGATATCAGATAAATCATCTATCAAGTTTTTTGCGGCCGCAACCTTTTGAGCTAGTGGATGCTCCTTTTCAAACTGAGTTGTGGTGGTGCTCTTTGGGATTATGCTATCTATGAAACTGTATGACTCACACTTTTCTGTCTCTTCGTTCCATGTCATTCCTTCGGGACATTCCGGAGGAGGTTCAATGTCCTCTTCTTCCGGAAGCACTTCTTCGCCGGCACTGTCTAATCCTTGCTCACTCTCAGGAGGGGGCCCCAACCCTAATTCAAATGCTCCATCCGGAGAAAGGGCATCCAAAAAGGCGGCCAATGCGGCACCAAGACTGTCGTCTCCCATTTTTTGCGCTATGGCGCCGGCGATATCCGCAGTTCCAAAATCATTATCTGCAAACACTTCCACCACACTGCTGCAATTTTCCAGAATATTATCAATAAGAGTGGAAACCAAAGTCATAATAAGGGATGTGATCAACTCGACAATAGCTGAATTTAGCATAATAGAAATACTACCCATAATATCAACAGTAGGTAGGTCGTCCGGAAATGCCATAAGCGGAATATCAAATATTTTCTCAGGATTCAAAAGAATGCTTGTTATAAGTGCACATACTTCTTCAAAAGTATCGTCATAACTTACAGATCCTTCCACTTCTAGTTTGCCTTCCAAAATAGCTAAAAACTCGTCCGCACTACCATCTGCTTCCTGATATGCCTCGTCTGCTAAAATCTGTAGTTCACCGCGCAATCTGTACTTGAAAAATAAATAACCAGCATCTAAATCCGACTCCATGATTGCCTTGACGACATCCTCACAATCAAAGGGAATTTGTGCCTTTAAACAATCGATGGCTGCCTTCATCAAATTATCGACGCTTAATTTATTTAGAAGGAGCATATAGGCAGCGTTAATTGCTTCGGCGCCGCCGCCGGTCATCGCAATCTTCATTTGAATATTGGATAAATTACTAACAATCAAGTCGCCCGAAAAGGTAACATCGGATGCTGCCTGTGCGCCGACCGCAGTTGCGTATTGACTATTTCCTATAGATTCGTCTTCCTCATCTAAAATAGAATCCGTTTTGGTACCATACTTATCAAACTTTTTTGCCAACTCTTCAGCAATTGACAGAGTTTTTTGTCGAGCCTGATCGAAAGGATTGCTAGGAATCAGATTTCTTATAATGGGTCTAGGTATTATAAATCCAAGAGGTCGGACAGGGGGAGGTGGAGGAGTTGCAGTGTCCGAATCTCCTGGTGGTTCGATCATGGCGCTATCTGCTGGCGTCAGTTCCGGTCCAAGAAAAAATTCTTGGTATCCCATCGATGGTTCGCCACCAGTGGTAGTAATCTGCTGAATGGCATCCAATCTGGAAATAAGTGCCATTGTTCGTAAGTTTCCAAATGGACTGTCAAACTGTAATGCAGATAATCCTTTAGGTAGAGGTATCTTATATCCGGCGACATCTAGTGCCATATAAATAACTTTATATTCACTATTAAAGAATATTTCTACCCTATTGCCAAGAACGTTTTTCTTCTCGTAGTCATTGAAAGAAAGGTGCTGACGTAATGCAGGTTCAAAATTATCTAGTAAATCGCGGTGATGATCAAAATCAAAATTTTCAATCATCTTTTCACTGCCCTTCACCTGATTTTTATAAATATCGAGAAGACCCACATTCGGTTCTGTCAAATGTTCGATCCATGGATTGATAAGGCTTATAGGTAAAGAAATTAGGTGTGCGGGTGATGGAGGTTGCGGGGGCTCGGGGTTGGGAAGATAAATTTGAGCGCCTTGAGAAAAGAAAGTAGACGGGGGATTTAGGAGATCCGGATCATAGGCGGTGAGGGTTGTCCAGATATCACCATTCTCATCATATTGGGGATCGCTGTTGATCTCATCATAGTTGAATACAGGTTCATTCTGTTTCTGAATCCAGTCCGTGACATCAGTCGAGGAACTCAAGTTATTCAAAAGAACCCCATTTGCTTTTAGAATTTCGGCAATTCTTGCTCTCTTTGCCGCGTCGCTTCCATCTACGACTTCAAAATACTCCTTGAAATCATTTTCCAACTTATTCAGAGTATCGCCAGAACTGAGAGTCGTAAGCTTATAGGATCCTAGAGGTAAAATGTCATCGAAAGATTTTGCATCGACAATACAATAAAAAGAAATTGGTGGAGCACCACCTGGATCGGGGCGCTCGTCCCACCATACCGCCTTTACTTTAGAATTTTCCCTCAAAATTGGACGCACCCAATCTCTCTTCAGTCCATCATCGTCTTCCTTATTATAAAACTCGATTAACTTATCAATCGCCATTTCTTTAATAGGTTGCAAGTAATCTTGATCTAATATAAGGGGATAGGTCGAAACCGTCTCGCCTTCTTGAGTTTTTTCTTCTTTTGGTTGATAGTCATAATAAAGAGATGGGTCCTCCTCCCATCGTTCCTTTACGACTTCTTCGGGATAATATACGAGTGCTGGATCTATTTGAGGAGAAGATTCTTTTATAATCCAAGCATAGGCCACCTCTTGCCTGTCAAGAATGGGTTTGTTGGATGGTTTCAACCACCACTCATTGAAACTTTGGTTTATACTTACGTATCCGCTATCTTTGAATTTGGACATCTATGTTCTCTCTAATTTACGTTGTTCCAGCGACTATTGATATATTTACAACCCGACGGTTCCAAAAAAGTTTGTTTAAAATTCACCAAGTTAGTTTTATGAGTAACCAAAGATCTCTTAGTATCCTGTAAAAAATCAATTGAAGTCTTAACGCCCTTCCCCACTACCGCATCAGAAGGAGTAGTCGCGTTACCGTACCACGGAGAATAGTGAAAGTGATGAGTCAGACTTTCGTTAAAATTCATTTGTGTCGTAAGCATGTGATCCACAATTCCGTTCAAACCATTGATGTGCTCAACAACCCGGTTAAGAGCCTCAGTCAAGTTCCTTCCTTTTACTTGTGGTTGTAAGTCATCAGTCTTGCCACCTGCAATTATGTCCACCCCTATGATAGACTTCAAGTCGCCTCCTTGAGAATTCTTGGAGTGCATAGAACTACAAATTTTTATTCCCTCTCTCGCTATAATTCGGATGCCATCTGCCTTGAGAACTACTGCCGAACGTGCGTCCGCAGTCCCCACAGTGCCAGGCGCTAATCCAAAATTAGTATCTGCGTCCGTCTTCGCCGAGATGTATATGCGCGCTGCATCGTCTTCGAAAGATGGATCACAAAAAACATTACGAGGTCTATAGGACATACGACCAGTTACAATATCGATGGCGCCACATTGAGTGTGTCCTTTACCACCATACCCGCTCCATCTGCTGGCGGGTCGGTCTACTCCGCACACAATCTGAGCATTAGCTTTATTTTCGTCTCCGTAAATCGTATCCCGATCACCCACGACATATGTGGGAATAGTTTCGATATTTTGGGTACCGGCGGCGCCCTTAGTTAGTCCTTGGCGATCTTTTGGCAACTCTTCGATTGCCGCTTCATAAGATTTATTCACTCCTGATACTGCTGGCTTGACACTCATATTTTATCTATCTCCCTAGTGTAATCCTGGATTTCCGTTTGCTCTCAGTGCCTTTATCGTATGACCGCCACGCATCAACTTATCTGCGTGCCGAGATTCTACATGCATAGGATCACTTCCTATCAATTGTCCGTCGCTAATATTCTTGTCTCCCCCCCACACCAAGTCAGGGAACTGTCTTTCTATCAGCAATCCCAGCGTCTTCCACCACTCTAGAACCTGCCCATCCTCCACGATTGTTCGTGGTTTTTTACTTTCAGTTCCCAATATATTGACGCCAGTATTGTAAATAAGATTACTTTTGGCAATCTCCGGGTTATCATTTATATTCCCCTTACTAACCATTTCAATAATCTTGTTCTTGCTGGGAGAAGTAACAACTTTGCTTTCAATCAAAAAATCAACTGCCAATCCGTGAACGTGTTTGCTCTGGTATACATTTTTCAACTTTGAAAACCCCAAAGAAATTAACTTTCTTTGTCGCTGCGGGGTCCTATAGGTCTCGTATACGGCGAAGGGGAGGCGCTGTTGACGGATTGCCCTTATTAGATCAAACATAGTCTCTGTAAAATCAGGGTATAAATAAAAGGGAGTATTGATTCTCTCTAAAAGCGCCTTTGCCTGTTCCTGTGTAAGTCTCATACTTTTTCCTAAATATGTTTTATGCCCCAAACAATCCTGACAGATAATCTGAAGCTGCCTCTACTGCCTCATCCGCTGCGGAAGCCAACTGCTCCCCGAACGGCGAAGTTTGAGATCCCGGATCCATTGGTCCGCCAGGCTGATCACCAGGCGGAGGATCCACTGAAAGTGAATTGCCGGGAGGAGGAATTGCACTCTGAGAATCAAGTTTTGAACTTTTTATTCTACCTGCGACATAGCGTTCAGGCAATAAATCTATTATTTCTCCGGGAGTGTTGTAAGACCCATCTTCGGGTATTTTGACCAGAACCACCTGACCAATAAGAGGAGTGCGGCCGGACCAAGAGTATGTGCGATGCATATCTATAGTATAATGTGAGTTGGATTTGATATTGGTGGCGCAGAATTCCGCTGGTTCTGGTCGGCATCCATCTTTTTCTGGTATCCTAGCTTTCACCTCGCAATATCCATTGAAATTATAATCTACTCTCATAACAATCGCCTTATAGGCGTTGTCCTTTTTGTCTCCCACTTTATAAGCAGCATCATGACAAACTCTGGAAACCAATGCGAGAGGATCATACGTATTAATATCTAGCATCGGATTAGTGTCATGAGGAACAGCAGGATTGAGTGTCCCGTATTCAAACTCACAAGTTTGCTTTAGCATATCATCCGCCATCGCCTAATCCCCCCTCTTCGAGTGAACGAAATAAATCTTCCCTGTCATTCGCGTCTAGATCGCTGAACTCTTCAATTCTTGCTTTCTGCAACATGCCAGTTAACTTTACCAATTGCTCGTTGGACCTCTGCAAGGTCTCCAAATATTTTGCTGCTACTTGACCCACGTCTTTGTGGCGCTCCTTGTTCTTTCCAATGTATTCAGATACATCCCTAAGTAACTCTGCCGCCACCTTTCTGTCATCATGAATATTGGTAATCGCCTCTTCTAGATGTCTGCTAAATTTGTCTTCCATTATTCATCCCACTCAATTTTAAAATTTTTATATTTAACCCTAACCTTGTTTAGACTATTGACAATTTGTTTTGTGTTCAACCCTGTAATTTCACGTAGATATAAATAAATAGCTTTTTTATTAAAAATTTCTATCGCATCTGGTTCAGATAAGAGTATCTGTATCGCTTCTACCACCTTTTTTTCATTTGGTTTCACTGCTTCCTCTTTCCAGGAATCCGTCTCTTTCCCAAGTTGAACCCAAAATTCTTGTTTTTCTCTATCCTCCACATAAGTATTATGAGACACAAGTTCCGACAATTCTTTTATTTTGGAAGAATCATCAAAGGTGACTTCTCTCTTGACCCGGACACTATTTGTCTTTACTTTGTGAATAAACCAGTTTTTGGTTATAACGCTAAAATAACTAAACGCTTTGGAACCTTTTTCGGGATCAAATTTATTCAGAATAGTGGTCAGCCAAATTTTACATTCTGCCCGAAGATCATCAATATTTGGAAGATTAGTAAACTTATATGTATACACAATCTTATCGACCATCTCACTAAAAGCAGGTCCTATCAGTGTAACGTATAGGTGCTCGCGCTCCTTAGAATCAGTAGACAAGGCGTATGAAACGATTGCCTCTTGATGAACACCGGTAAAATAGGGTTTGTTTCCCCCTCTGGTATTAGTCCTGCGTCGTCTCCTCTTCATCGAAGGTCTCCTTATCATCTGCCGCATCTAAAAGAAAGTTTTCTTTGAAGATATCAAGTTCCTCTTTCACACCCTTTGAGTGCTCCAAGAGTCCCTTCAGTGTTTCTTCGCCATAAAACATTTCCATCTTATAAATGGATTCTAAATGAGCCACAAAATCACTAAAACAATCAACAAGAAAACTAATATTTTCTGCATAGTGGAGTGATTTTCCTATTAGTCTATAAACAAACCATGCCAAAATACCGTTTAAAATAACGGACATTGACAAAAATATATATATCATAAATTATATTTCCTTGTTAGATGCAATGCGACGCTCTGCTTTTAAATCTTTTTTAAATTCTTCTATGGAAGACTTGACCACATCTCCTGTTTTATTTTTAGTAATTTTAGATTCCAAAGACAGCGGCACTGATGGAAGTTTCCGTAGGTCCTCACCGCATTCGCATGGATTCGCAGATTCCGTCATTCCGTGAGTTATTGAAAAATACTCATTACACTGATCGCAATAATAAGTATACTTAGGCATCCTTAGTCTTTACCTCAAACGAAGGTGGATTTTCAACATGTAAATTTCCCTCTTCATCAGTAACAAAATCCATATCTCCTAATATAGGCATAATATCGCTTTGTTCCATAAGACACTTTTGAAGTGCCATCATAAGCGCTCCTTGCGCTTGATCTGATAATTTCATTTTAATTCTCCTTTAAATAATGAATTACTTTATCATGAATCTTTCCGTCCACACTCTCTTTCCACTTATCTGTTCCATTCTTAATCGACTCTCGGATGCTCGTTGCCGAAACAAAACCTACATCAGGAGGTGGTTTGTGCTCATTTGTCTCATATCCAACTCCTCTTCCCCAATTCACGCTCTCTATATCCGATATCACCAAAACCTCAACATCTCGGCCGTCGTATACATCCCCGATCATCTCAACTGTCTGTTCGGTGGTAAACGGGTTTTTCTCGTCAGGTGGAATGTCGCGAACGCAGATAAGAACGGGAATTCCTTTATCTAACTTTTGACTAATCAACCACTTATGTCCATCGTGCATAGGCTGCCAACGTCCAATAAACATTGCTCTTTTTTTCATTATATATTCTCCAAAATAAATTTTTCTAGTCTATCCACAGATTGTTTTTCTGCTTCATTGGTAGTGTTAATGGTTAAATCACACACAAAAGGCGCATCGAAAGGATCCGAAATACCTGTAAAATTATGAATTTTATTAGGATCCCCGTCTGGGAGGAGTGCCTTGGCATAAAGTCCTTTCGTGTCGCGTTTCTTCAACTCTTCTATATCGCAATCGATAAAAACAGTCTTCACTCGTCGACTCAGGTGGCGAACTTCTTTACGAATCTCCTCATAAGGATTGATTGCGGACATAATAGTAATGACATCATTGCGCGCCAGAACTTTACCCACAAAACCCAAACGGCGAATATTGGTGTTCCTATCTTCCTTAGAAAACCCTAAGTCTTTACACAGTCCTTCACGATATTCATCGCCATCAATCACCTCCACCTTAAATCCCCTCTTTTGAAGTCGAAGTTGAAGTTTCTTAGCAATCGTTGTTTTGCCTGCTCCGCTAAGTCCTGTCATCTGAACAAATAACCCTTGAGTGCGTCCCCAGTTTACATAATTCCAGATCCTCTCATGAACGAAAAACGCGCCGATCTGGACACCATGGTAAGCGATGGTAATAACCGACGCCTGCTGCCCATCTTTAGTAACCGCGTAGGTAACAATTCCTAAAATAAGCACTGCGAATCCTCGCCACGAAAGCGCTTTGACGATGCTTCTTTCTTTTTTATCAATCATAATTCACACTTCCCTCTCAGATGCTTCTTTGCGCTGCTCTTTCAAGTCTTTTTTAAATTCTTCTATGGAAGTCTTAACTACATCACCTGTTTTACTATCAATTTTCGTGGCCTCTAATAGTAAAGGAAGGGAAGGTACCTTAACCAAGATCTCCCCGCACTCGCAGTTAAGAGACGGGATTTCGGTCATTCCATGAGATGTTTCAAAATACTTATCGCATTCTTCGCAATGATAAGTGTATCTAGGCATCACCCTCCTCCTCTTCCACCTCTACAACGGGGGGATTTTCAACATGTAAGTGTCCCTCCTCCCCCGTAATAAAATTCATCTCCTCTAAGATAGGAACAATATCAATTTGTTCCATGAGACATTTTTGTAGCGCCATCATGAGAGCGCCCTGTGCTTGATCTGAAAGTTTCATGTTTTTTTTTCTCCTAATTTTATATAACATAACCAAGTGTATCCGTTTGATTCATCATAAAACACTTTATATTTTTCTTCGTATTGAGACAATAAGGGACGTGGCGTGATATCTAAATATTCTTGCCAACTTATATTCGCCCACTCTGCGCCTCTGCTTGAATTCAGCGCCGTATAGACTGGCGGAAATTCATAATAAATTTCTGTATTTTGTCGTATCCACTCTCCCAAAGTAGTATTTAGACCGGCGAGAGCAGATTTTGGAGATATGTCCTCGTTTGGCAACTCAAACTTTCCCTCATGCCCTCTTCCATCGGAATAATTATCTTCATATATTATATGCCCAAACCCAAGGTTCTGTGCTTGTCGCAACCTTCCTGCCCCTTGGTGATCGTCGAAGAAACACAATGTACGTGACTTGTCTTCTTTGGATATGAAATCCCAGTCTTTTATCGAAAAGTCTTCAGTTGTATATTCGACTCCGGGTGATGTGTGCTGACGGTTTTCTGTTACAGGATCTAAGGATATTATACTAGAGCAAGGAGATGCTTGTTCGAGCATCCAAGTGCCCAACCCCTTCCATACTCCGCTCTCTATAATATATCTGGGTTGCAATCGTTTGCATAAAAACCAAGTCGGGAATAGGTGTGCCGAGTTCATGCCTCCCTGGTTGTCTGTGATGGGCCGGCGGTCATAGATATCTAGAAACATTTCCAATTCAAAACCAATGTCGTCTCTAGTCCATGGAACTTTGCCTATCGATTCATGCATCATCCTGCTCCTTCGACAATCTTCCATAATCATCTTCATACCGAACTATATCATCTTCCCCAAAATACTCTCCCGTTTGAACTTCTATAAACACTAAATTATTAATGCCTGTGCTTTCAACCCTGTGTTTCTGTCCTTTGTCAATAATAATGTTATCTCCAGAGCATATATCTATTTCATCCTCTCCAAGAACCATTTTCCCAGTTCCACTCACAATAGTCCAAGATTCCTGTCGCCTGTCATGAGATTGAAGAGACAACCTTTCTCCTGGGTGTACATTTATAATTTTTACCTTACACTCGTCACTCTCATAGAGGATGTCATATTTCCCCCACGGGCGTTCAAAATAAAATCTCACAAATACCCCTCAACTTTCTTGCTATCCACATCGTACATCTCTCTCACGAGAGATGAAAAAGTATACTTTGGTTTCCATCCTAATTTTGCGCGTGCCTTCGAACTATCCCCTAGCAAATAGGGAACCTCTTGGGGGCGGAACAACCGCTCATCAATGTCTAAATATTCATATGGATCCATCCCAGCATATGTAAAAACTTCTTCTAAAAATTCCTTGACAGAATAACATTCGCCAGTCGCTATGACATAATCATCGGGATCTGGTTGTTGAAGCATTGCCCACATCGCCTCGACATAATCTTTAGCATGTCCCCAATCTCTTTGAGAATCTAAATTTCCCAAACACAACTTACTTTGTAACCCAAGTTTTATTCTAGCCGCGGCCATCGTTATCTTCCTAGTTACAAATGTCTCGCCTCTTCGGGGGGACTCATGATTAAAGAGTATCCCACTAGACACATGCATCCCGTAAGAATCTCTATAGTTTCTTACTAAACTATGAGCAAATACCTTCGCGCAGGCATAGGGAGATGCGGGCATCAACTTTGAATCCTCGTTAAACCCTTGTGGTGGTGGGTTAGGATTGTTTCCAAACATTTCAGAAGATGACGCCTGATAAAACTTAATTTTATCATTGATATTTTTTATCGCCTCAAGAATCCGTAAGGGACCTAAAGCAACAGTATTGACTGTATGTTCGGGGATATCGAAAGATACTCTTACATGAGATTGCGCGCCAAGATTATATATTTCATCTGGTTCATACTTCTGTATGAATTTATATATACACCCTGTATCATCTAAATCATAATATTCTAATTTTAGATTGGTGTCTTCATAGATGTGGTCTATCCTCTCCGTGTTTATTAGAGAGGTTCTTCTTTTTAGTCCAACTACCCGATATCCTTTTGATAAAAGAAACTCCGCCAGATAAGATCCATCTTGACCCGTTACGCCCGTTACAATCGCTGTCTTCATTCGGCATCCTTTACAGTAGTATAACTCACAATTTCATTTACTTTAAATACTAACATAACCTACAGTAAAGAAGAGAATTTCTTCAGTTGGTGCATAGACTTATATGTCCCGCATCCCTGATGTAAGTGTCCGCTCCATATTTCAGTTACCCACGAAAAATCACCAGGTCGCAAAACATCTAAAATTTCTTCAAATTTTATATTTCCCTCCCCTATGCCAACTCCTTCGCCGTCTATTCCTCGGGCATCGGAGATGTGTACGTGCTTAACAAGGTGCAATACGTCTTTACTATAATCCTTCAAATCCACTCCACTATGATTACAGTAAAGTCCCGCATGGCAAATATCAAAAGTCATCCCTAAATCGAAATGTTCGCAAAATCTAATCATATCTTCTGCGGGCATAAATCCATACTGAAACCACTGTCCTCCCAAGTACCACGGTCTGGGCGGAAGGTTTTCTGGTAGTATTTCTACGTCTGCGTTATTGAACTTCAGTTTTTTAAAATTATCTATCGATTTCTCGATCATTAGTTCGTTTGGTTTCTCACTAAGGACGTGCTTCAAACTCATTCCCCCCAAGTGCATAACAATCTTTGGTTTCGCAGATGGGAATCTCTGTGCCATCTGGAGAGTCTTGCTTATGGTTTTTTGCAGTATATCTATGGAGTTCTTCACGATTCTTGGGTCATCAGAACAGAGATCCACGAGTTCTCTTCCTACTATTTCCGGCGCGTGGACAACGAGTTGAGAGTGCTTGCTTTCTCCCGTAAAGTCAACATCTAGATCCGTCTCGGAACAGTGAAACTCTACCACGGGTGATTTGACCGATTCATATTCATCATAATCATGGAAGCGACATTTCACTCCCCACCTTTTAGTAAAATCGGGAATCTTCCATTCCTTGATGGGAACAATTTCTTCAAAATCTTTGCTTGCGATATATCCACCCTCTTTGATATTTCTCTTTAGAGGGCGACCGATAAAATCTTCAATTTCATGCTGAAAGATTCCTTTCCCTGGTGATTTATAGTCCACATCCTCCAGTGACAAAATATGACCCACCTTCAAATCGGTCACTGCCACCGCCGACCTAGCGAAAGCTTCCTTTGCCAAAGTCTCCGCCTGGTTAACTTTCTTTCCATCTCCCATGGCAAGATCAAGATTTCTTATATTATCCACCATTTCCCTAAATTCTTCAGGATACATAGAAGCTTTGTGATCGGGTCCTTCCGCATATCTGTCAAAGGTTATATGCTTCTCTACAATCGTGGCGCCCTTGGCAACTGCGGCAATGGGGATAAAGGTGCCCCTTTCGTGACCCGAATATCCAACTGAGGAATGAATGCTTTTTAGTGTATCAAAAAATCCCAAATTTAGAGATTCATAAGGAGTTGGATAGGTTGAGTTGGCAAGAAGCAAAGTATATTCAAATTCTAATGTATCACAATAACTTACACACTTTCTTATATCTTCTTCATTCCACATTCCCGTGGAAATTATAAGTGGTATTCCAAAGGAAGCGCATTTCCGTATTAGTGAATAATTTGTCATGTCGGCAGAAGCGATCTTGAAAGCACTTATGCCTAACTCATGCGCAAAAGTAGCAGAATCTTCATCAAAAGGAGTGATAATTAGTTCTAAATTAAGATCATCACATTTCTTTTTTATTACATAATATTCTTCATGAGTCAATTCGAATTCTTTCAAGAGAGGAATCAGATAATCAAAATTCCACTCCGCCGAATTGGGGTTGTCAAGGATACTTTTCGCATATATATTTTCAAGTTTTCTTTTTTGAAACTTAACAGCATCGACACCCGCAGCGGCGGAAGCTTCAATCAATTCGAGTGCCGTCTTAAGACTCCCGTTATGATTGATTCCTATCTCGCTTATGATATAGGTCTCGCCCTTAGAGATCAAGATCTCCCCCTAAGATATCTATATCATGCTCTACCATTCTTTTCACTATCTCTTCAAAAGAAGTTGTTGGGCGCCATCCAAGAATTTTTTCAATCTTAGATGGATCGCCGCACAATACGCGGGTGTCATCCGGTCTGAGAAGTTCGGTGTCATATTGTACATAATCATCCCACCTTTCTACCCCTATTACGCCGAACGCAGTTGATAAGAAATCCCTGATAGACCTCGTAACGCCGGTTGCTATCACAAAATCTCCCCTCTTGCCAGAGCAGAAAGATTCCTCACTCTGCTGTAGCATGCGCCAGATGGCGTCAACATAATCTTTGGCATATCCCCAATCACGCTTCACGCTTATATCTCCAAGAGAAAATCCATTTGACATTCCTAAATATATTTTAGCTATTTCAGAAGTTATCTTCCTACTAACGAAATTTTTCCCACGTCTTTCGCTCTCATGATTAAACAATATACCGCAACAACAAAATATTCCGTATGCATCTCTATAGTTTTTAGTAATCCAATGAGCGTATAGTTTAGAAGAAGCATAGGGATTCTTAGGCCAAAATGGAGTTATTTCGCTTTGCTTCGCTGGGGATTTCTCGCCGATAAGTTCGCCAAACATTTCTGACGAACTAGCCTGAAAAAACTTAATATTCTTATTCACCTCTCTAATTGATTCTAATAAGTTTAGAACTCCGGTTGTGTTCGTCTGATGAGTAAGAAGCGGATCTTTCCACGAAGAAGAAACAGAAGACTGAGAAGCAAAATTGTATATTTCATGAGGTTGAATGTCTGATATCACTGATTTTACACCACCAAAATCTCTAATGTCAACTGTAAAGAACTCTACATCATCATGAAGGTGCGACGCATTATCATTTTCTAGAGGTAAATTCCTGGATAATCCATATACTTGGTATCCTTTAGACAAAAGGAGGTCTGCCATGTAACTTCCGTCCATACCTGTTATACCAGTAATCAATGCTCTTTTCTTCATATCTTCTATCATTATCTCATATGCAACCGGCATATCTTTCTTTCATGACCGCCGCTTACTGTTCCGCCCATATGAAATGTATCAGTCTCAAATATTACCAGAGTCCCAGATGGTCCATAAATAGGAGTTATGCTTGATTTGATATCTTCATACAACTCAGGATAATCAATTTTTATTCTATTTGCTTGCTCTCCGTAAGGCTTGCCGCGCTGGAGTTTTCTAAGGTTTTTGCCCCTTCTTCGTATATTTATCCTCGGTTGGGCGCCAGTCTATATAGTTCTTCATTTTTTACCTCCGTAAACAGTAAATTTGGACAAATCAGGATACATCATCTCGGCGTCTTCATATGCGATGGGGAGTTTCCCTATAGGAGTATAGAATTGGCGAATCAACAAAAGTCCGCGTGCTGCGAGTTCTGGCATCATATAAAAATTCCACCCCAGCATATCTAGATTATCTTCATGGTAAGGGCATTGGCGTCGGCCCGAGTATCGGGCGCGCATAAACCATTCGTATGCATCTTCATTATCAGTTAAAATCATTCCACCCTTGCTAAGCTTAAGGTGCTTAAAGGGACCCGTAAAAGATAGACACATATGGGTACCTGACATATACATATTATGAGTAAATCTTAGCGCCGAATCCCATATGGGAGTAGGAAACAACTGATAAGCGCCTTTAATAGTAGTTCCCCTAACCTTCTCAAAATTAACTGAAGCGCCAGCATGAATTATTTCACACGGAACGGACGGATAAGTCCGAGAAGGAATAGTAATTTCCATACCCTCAACTCCCTCGTACTTCAACGCCAGAAAAAGTGCATTGCTACAACTATCCACCGCTACTGCGTAGGGAGCACCTGTGTATTTCGCCACTTCACTTTCGAATTCTTCCGTGACCTTATATACGCCGCTAGCTCTCATTATTTTGCCCGCTCTCGCCATCTGCTAAATATTTAAACTGTCCTCTCTGTAAATTGCAGGTGAAAAAATTGTTTTTATTTTCGAACTCTGTCAAATATTTATCATTCAATATTGTTTGAAAAACGATTATATTATGATTGCGCAAATATTCTACGTAAAAGGGATTATCATCAAAATAAATTGATATGTTATAATCCTTTATTATTTGTAATTTATGCACCTTCATCCGATGGAAATGATCGATTGTCATTTCGCTCTTATTATATTCATACCCCATTAAAAGTTCATCGTATAAATCCGCAGTAATCCCCATGTCTTCTAATTGTTTTATAGTCTCACCCCTCCTTGACTCCGGAGTGCCAGTTACTATATATCGTTTTGTTCCCCACGTCCGAAATATTTCTTTAAAGAAGTCGGGAGCGAATGAAATAGTGTCGTGAAAATCTACGCCTAAATTACACACAATTAGGTACCTCCTGGGCATGTGCCACTAACTTGTCAATGTTTTTCCACCCCGAATCTCCGGACACCATCACAACATCTCCTTTAATTTCATCGCGAGCAATCGTCCTTATACAAGCATCAAGAACGCCCCCCGTTTGAAATCCCACAAATATTCCCTGCTCCGACAACTGCTTAGTTCTCAGTATAGCATCGTCAATCGAGATTGAAATAGAGTCATCAAAAATACCTTCCCTACGAGCATTTCCAATAAAAGGGGTAATATAATCACCATCAGCAAATGCACCAGTACCCGGAATTTTAGACCCGTGCCCTGCTTCAACAGCGATCACCTTAGTCAAAGGAGAATTTTCCTTTATATATCTTCCGGACCCATACATACTCCCCCCCGATCCCAACGAACCTACAATAGCTTTAACTTGCGGGAATGACTCTAAAATTTCAGGCCCAAGAGTTTCATAAGATGCCAAAGGATTATTTTCATTATGAAGTTGGTCTAAAAAACAATAAGAAGAATCCGAGGGCACCAACATTTTACGACAATAATCATTTCCCTGAATGGTATAGTCTCCGTGCATTTCTAATGTGCCATCAAAATATTCTATAAAATTTTTCTTTTCTGAAGTTAATTTACTCCCGCACACCAAATGCGTTTTATATCCCATAATCTTTCCGTAGTACGCGATGGCGCAGGCCATATTACCACTAGATGCATCTAGAATAGTCATTCCTTTTTTTAACTTTTTCGATTTAATTGCGCCCTTAATATTATACAAACAGGCACGATCCTTGATGCTCCCCGTAGGATTATAACCCTCTAGTTTAATATAAATTTTCGCCCCCTTTACTTCATCTGTCTGGAAGCGTATGTAGGGAGTATTGCCTATTGAGTCGAGCATATTCTCATAAATTACTTTTGCCACCCATAAATCCAAGTTTTCGTAAATTGGCCTTTCTCTCTATCTAAATAGTCAAAGACCTCGCGCAACTTGCCCCTATTAGTATCTAGTTCATCGTCACTAATATTTCCTCGCAAATATAAAATACGCACCAACTGGTGGAAAAGAGAAATTGCATGCCTTTGAATCAATTTAAATCCTGCCGTTTCGTAGAAAGATTCAATCTTTCCCGTAGAATGAAGAGGGAAGATGCAACTAATGTCGCCTGATTTTTCTCTAAACACGCCATCTTGAAAAATAGATATCATCTCGCCCAAAGAATCAAATAAAAGCGAACGCAATGCGAGTCCCTCTAGGTTAGGTTCAGATGAGATAAGAATACCATCTTTCTTAATCTTTTCATAAACGGATTCAATGCCCCTCTCATAGTCGCCTCCCAAATAATAAAAAACTCCAATGGCAATTGCCACGTCTACTGAGTCTGGTGGGAGGGGAATATTCTCTGCTCCCGCTTGTATAAGAGTTAGCGACTCTCTAAACCCTTTCTCCTCGCTATAACTCAGCAAAGATTTTAAAGATTCATAATCAGAGTCTATACAAATAATCTTGCGCGCTCCCCTCTTAATAAGATATTCAGCGAATCGTCCGTCGCCGCATCCCACGTCCAGACACACCTTATCTTGGAGGGGGATCCCCTCTAAACATTTATCTAAAAACGAGAAGTAGTAAGGAGTTTCCCAATAAGATTGCTGGCGGTAATCCTCCGCCAAATTCCTTAGAAGGGCGGGTTTATCCCTCTTCTCATGAAAAGTAGCGCCTGGAGTGTCCGATTTTGGACCTATATATATGCCATCATTAGTCTCATTCATCTTCTTCACTATACACCATCTTATCTTTTATATTTAAGAATTATATGATCTTTCATATTAATAATTTTATCGCGCATCTCAGTCGGCGAGTCAAATCTCAACAGACAGACTCCCACCCTTTTATTCGACCCATCAAACATTTTAACTTCGGCGCCGTGTTTAATTGCTAAGTATTGATACACAATGTTTTTTTCAATCTCTTCCGAATAAATAATATTGTCGAGGGTGGCGTCTTTTTCGGCATGAATAACATAGTGCGCGCAGGCAGGTGCACCTTCACTCCAATTCTCGCTACGCAGTGCCTCTCCTATGGTGGGATGTCTCATAGCATTCCGCAAGGTAATCCCCGCCAAGTCATAACCGGACTGCATGGAAATCACTTCAGTCAATAAATTTCCTCCATTCCGTGCTCCAATTTCTATTATGTAAATGCCGTCATCGTCACCCACAAGGACATCCACATTAAATGTTCCACATCTTATTTTTAAATCCTCAAATATTCTCTCACATATATCATCTATGGCACTATGGACGGAAGGAGAGTGGGTCGAAGGCACTGTGATGGAGCAGGGAACAATAGAATTGCACTGCGCATCAAAATGCACGTCGCCATACTTAGAAAAAGCTACTTTTCCTTCGATTATCAATACATCTCCAGACATTTGAAATCCCTTTTTCTCAATAAATTTTTCTATAATTACGCCACCTTCTCTAGAAAATGACTTAGAAATACTAAAGGCGTCACCAAAATCTGTATGCTTATCTACCACCCTAATTCCTTTGCTTCCACACGAATCTAGCGGTTTTATAATACTTTTTCCATGCTTTCCTACAAATGCTATACAATCAAGCGGTCCTTCCACCTTGGCGAAGGTGGGGCATCGATAACCCCTCGTCTTAAGCAACGAACGGAATTGATACTTATTGGTGAGAGTCTGTACTCCACTGAGGGGTTTTCCGGGCAGATTCATCTTTTCAGATACAAAAGCAGCAGTAGCGGCGGCGGGATCAGATGCATAAGCAATAATACCATCTATATTTTCTGTACGAGCCACCTCAAGTATACCCTCAAAATCGGTAGTACTCACATCATAATACTTGTCGCACACCGTTCGTCCTGGGTTCGTGGGAAGATAGTCGCACAAAATAATTTCGTATCCTATTTGTTTGGCGCGCCTTATGGCGGGAATTTGAATATCGCTGCCACCAAGAAAAAGTAATTTAAAAGTCATTGCCCCACCCTCTCCCATCTCTTACTTATATGACTGTGCCTGACGAGGGGATCAAGTGCCTGTCCCACATCAAGAAGGTAAGTATTTTCCAATTCCTGGTAGAGGGTATCAATCCAGAGTGCTTGCGTGTGTCCACCTTTAAAAAAAATAATCTTTGGTGCACCGGGATCAAGGGTGGCATGCCATGCCCGTATTTTATCTAATATAGCGTTTGATGCACTAAGGTTGTTGTGTGGATGTGTAGGAATATGTGCTATTTTTTTGCGAAGATGAGGTCTTATCTCAATGTTCCCCACGTATAAGGTGGGAAAACCATGAGCCGCCGTTGCTACAAAACTCTCCAAGCGCTTCCGGTGTTGGCGGTATGCTTTTTTAAATAGAGTGCCTCTCACGGGAAGGTTGGAAGACTCCATAGAATGATCCAGCGGGAGATGGCCTCTTATAATCTCATTAACTCCCCTCACTGACACTTTGTGTTTGCTATTAGTTTTTCCATTAATATTTTTATAGTCCCATACCGATGAGTCCGAAACTCCAATATAGTAATTGCTATCAATTGTGGAGTCGTAAGGCATCGTGGATAATAAGGTATTGATGCGCGTCAGCACCTCCACAAACGCCTCCGGTGACGCGCATGGATAAAACCGTTGTTCTTTAAGCATCCACCTAGCAAACCCTTCACAGAAGCGAGAAGATAATAAAACCTCTCTCTCAATAGGAGAATCCCCCTCGGTCGACCTGTAATATCTCAACAACAATTCCCAATGCGCATGATTTAATTTCCAAAAACTAAAAGGTTTCCGCGCGCGCAATCTTTCCTCTAAAAAATCCATATCAAGATCTCTCACATATACTGGGGATCCGGGAGTTAAGAGCGTGGGTTCCCATTTCATTTAGTTCCCCTTTTCAACACGGTGGACGCGTAGTGCACATCCTCGATGGTATTAATATCTACCGACCTTTCCGGTGGCATGAGAACCCCCTTTACATTTCCTTTAAAAAAGTTTCTATTTTCTAAAATTTTATCCCAGCGCCCCATATAAAAGGCACCGGAAGGTTTGTGATATTTTTTAATGAATTTGCTGTTAGTCAATCCGCATTCTAGATTATCAAAAACAGGCATCACCCAATCATCCCTCATAATACATGCTAATTGAATAGTTTCAGGCATTTCAGTCATACTAACGACGGTATCTGCACCTTTTTTCATCATTTCAATGCCTCTTTTAATATCTTCTGGAGAAACAAAGGGACAAGTAGGAAGAAAATAAGCAAAGATTACATCGTCTGGCCGGGAGGTGTTGTGAGGTGGATTGTGCTTCATATAATCCACCATCGCATCAAGAGCGGTGGCAGTAACAGTGGCATGATTATCTGGGCGTATATGCCTCGCAACTGGAAGATCTTTGACCGCTTCAAATATCTCATCGCCATCAGTAGAAACAACTATTTTATCAAAGCACCCAGACTCAACTACAGATTCCACTGTCCAACGAATAAGAGGCTTGCCTCCAAGAAGATGAATATTTTTATTCTTCAATCTGGTAGATCCTGCGCGAGCCGGGATAACAGCTATGTTCATATTCTCCTCCTATCTGTAATATTTTGAGTCTTGGATCTTCTTCAAAACTTTAACTAGTTGCGAATGATCTTGGTCTGATATTTGGACTAGTGGTGGGCGCTCTGTCCTGCTCATGATGCCCAACTCATCCATTGCCGATTTGAGAGCTGGGTGCCAACCGTATTTCATGCCGGCCCGTAGAAAGGGTCGCTCAATCTCGTTGATAATTCCCCACGCAGTGTCCATATCATCTTTCAGACATGCTTCGTAAAAATCTAAACTTACCTTTGGTGCAAAACTGCCTACACCAACTAAGTACCCATCGCACCCCATCCTGCTAAAATGTATAAACTGTCTCTTTCCTCTTCCAGAAATAATAATGTTTAGTCTGTCTCCGACTGCTTCAATCACTTGCTCAGAAAATGTGGGAATCTTACTATCCTCTTTTAGCGCTATTACGTTATCTATATCAGCAAGTCTATCTAATAACTCTATTGGATAAAGCGTTGCCGGTCCTCCCTTTGATGACGGAAGGGTTTGCTCGTGAATTAGTATTGCGATATCTGAATTCGAAGCGACAGTGTTGTAGTGATTGTAAATCTGATCATCACTATAATATCTTTCCATAAAAATCAAACTAATGAGATCGGCACCAATGTCTTGGGCATGCTTCGCGAAGTCAACACTCACATTAGTGGGGTTAGTCAGAGGGTCAGCTACAATAACTATACAATCCTCTTTCTTGTCTTTCACGCGCCTAGTGACAACTTCGTTCAATTTTTTCATCTCTTCCCATGAAAGCAAACTAAATCTGCTGTTGTAAGTCATGACATAGAAGTGGCGCACTCCGCTTTCATATAAAAAATCAACATAAGCACATGTCGAATCGTAATCTATACCATAAGAGGGTGCTGAAGTAAATGGCGTAATTATAGGAAAGACAGGACCCTTCAGATGATTTTTAATTTTTTGATATTTCATAAATCTCCTTTCGATGGAATTCTATCTTATATTAGCATAATGTCAAGCATATGTCAACAAAAATTTACACTACTTTACGATTATGAGACCTTCCTCATTCATTTTTTTTAGTAAATTCTTTTCTTGAATTATATTGTGGATTGGACCGGCGGGCGGGCGCGCCTCGAAGTAATGCCCACGATATCTGTCCTCTACATCAAATCCATATAGATGAGGCACTACCCCCGATATGACACAAAGACAAGCAAAGGTGGTACCAACGCTAAAATTTTTCTTTTGATCGTAACCGCATATCTTTTTTAATTCTGTCATTTTTTCATATTTGAATCTAAACAAACTACAACTATCATGTGCTTTTTTCTTGCGATCCAACCAAGGTGTCATATCGGGTCCTAAATAGCATATTTTAGTATTGCGTAAGTTTTTTATAAAATCCGACGGCTGGTTTGGCCATTGAGATGAATCTAACTTCACCCCATCAAATACGTGGTTGTTCGCAACACGAATGGTTGTCTTCGATCCCACATCGTGCTCATGCCCTATGGTGGGTGCACGATTGAACCGTACCACCTCCGGAAATATATCTATTTCTACACCATATCCAGATTTAAGAAGCAAGTCGCTTGATCCTACAAGAGCAATTTTAGGATTTACAAGCAAGTGTCCCTCTACATATTTAATTTCTACCATTTTCGACATCAAAGTATCTCGATTCCTCACAGCAAAGTTGTAACGGACTTGTAAAGATTCTCATTTGAGAAAAATTGAAAATATTCTTTATTGTCATACTTTTCATTATTGAAAAATTTATCCAAATTATCAAATTTTTCCGGCGTTCTTTCCCAGAGTTGTGTATCGCATTCGAGGGACAAGGGCATCTTTAGATGATCACTGAGGATAATTGGTTTAGCGCCCATCGCCATAGATTCCCATATCCTAATCGTGGACGGACCTGTTCCACGAGGGCACAAACTGTACTTGGTATCACCCAAGACTTCACTATAATTTCTAGAATTATTCTGTTGCTTTTCTTGGGCGCCCTCAAAATGCCATTGTCCAGTATCTACTACTAAACAATCCTTTCTCCCCCTAAGGTATTCAGCAATTCTCCGCCTCACAGGATGAGTCAAAAAGGATCCTACAAAACTAAAAGTATATTCCCTCTCTTCCCAAGGTTTAGAAAAGTTCAAATCATAATTACAACTATAATGGGGAATTGGCGTGAAAAAGTCCATCGTTGTAGCATGCGGAGTAAATACCAAGTTTCCATGAAAGTTCAAACGATCTACTAGAATATGTTGACAAATGAAAAATAACTTTTTAGAATGCCGGCATATGCTATCAATGCGACGCTGTGTGTCCCCAAGTCCGCGCTTGTTTATACTCCATGCCAAAGGCATCGATACATAAGAATATTGTGTATCGATGCTTGACGCCATCGCAGTCAATTGTAAGTGCAAAGTCTCTTCTGTCTTAACTGGATCATCCACTTTCGAAAAATCCTCGACCTCTATAATATTCAAACTATTCTCTCCAAAACGTTATCTCCGCCAACTTTTTAGACCCCGGCTTTTCTAAAAATTTATCAAATCCTAGAGTGGTCATTTTTTTGATAATCTCGTGGGTATCCTGAATGGTTTTAGAAGAACAGAAATGATGACATTCCACGCAAAATTGTTTTACGGTGCTTGGAATAGAATCTAAACTATGTAGCACGTCATACTCGGATCCCTCGATATCCATCTTAACCAAAGAAATATTATCATATTTTATAAACAGACTTGGAAGACTTATGGTCTCCGCGAAATATGAATCAAAGTCATTTACACTATGATGATCGGGAAGTACAGACTCGGATACATGGTCGGGACGCTTGTTCTTATACATCGAAACGATCTCGCCGTCGGTAGCATGGAGTGCCATTTTTACTAATTCAAAATTATCCAACTTTTTTTGATTTTCTATAAAAGTATGACTCTTTGGAGTGGGATCAATTCCTATCACTTCGCATTTTCGCTCTTCTATAAGACGCAAATCAAAACTTATATCTTCTCCTACGCCAGCAGAAATAACTTGACTTCCTTCCGGAATCATATCTAGGTCGATCATCCATCCACCATATTGCGTTCCACATAATTTAAACCCCATAACTATTCACCCTCTCGGCGTTGCTTGTCATAACCACGCGTCCGTTATACTTTTCAATCGAGAAATATTTTGAAAATAATCATAATCTTTTTTATATAGAATTTTTACGGCATCCACTATTTGAGAAAGGTTGTGTTCACTTTGTAAAGGTGCGCGGCGGGGTGCTTTTCCCAATCTTTCTTTAAAGTTCAAATCCTTAAAATCTATATAAATTACATTTTTAGGTTTGAGATCGCTGTGCCATTTATGCTGACTGTTGAAGTGAAAAAAATTTAACTTATCAATATCGTCGGTGTGATTCAAAATTTTGGTAACCATCTCAAAAGGACTGGAACCCCAGTTCGGACAATGCCTCCATTTTTTAATCTGGCGGATGATAGGAGACGTTTTGTGTGGACCCCCCACTGAGCATCGTTTCGTAAAATAGTAGGCGCTTAGAAACCTATCAACCGGGTCTCTGATAATAACCCTTATACGCTGATTTTTATTTGGTTTCGCTATGTGATGTTCTGTGAGGGGCGAACCAAGGATATGAGGGCACCTATCCCACTTTTCATCACCCGCAGCGAGTGATGATGATGCATTCCCATTGCCCTTATCACAATTGAAAGCTTTGTATGCCCTTCCGCCGGTCTTAGGAACGTGATAAAAAAAAGTCCCGTCAGTCATTTTGTATAGCATAACAATTTACTCCAACATTTTCAATATCTTCTGGTGGGATTCGCTCCCGGTTTGAGATAATAAATCTTTTATTCTATCTACCAAAAACTGCCCAAAATTTTGATACTCAAGTTCGCGGGAAGTGTGAACGTGGAAATTAACAGCTGGAGCATTGCCAAACCTAATGGTCCCGGCCTGGATTCCGAGCATCGCCAACCTTGCTTGAGTTTGAGGGGAGTTGAACCTCCACCATCCAATATTATAATTGATGGGCAAATTGAGAGAAACAAAATTTCTTTGAATATACTCCAGCGGTTGCTGTTCGTAATAAAATCCATATTTCTTATAATCTTTAGAAAGACTCCTCCACTGATTAATAAATTCTATATTCTTTACATGAAACATCCCCGCATTATATAATCCATGTTTCGCCTCTACTTGCCAATTGTTGGTCATATGCTGACATACGCATGCATCAATGTCGGGATTTTGAAATGCAGATAAAATCTTTTTCTCTAAAGGACCCACAAAAATCATATCAGAATCCAAAAATAACCCATGTCCGTGCTTTTCAATCAGCGCGTCGACTACATCAAACTTGGTCATCATAACCTTCATCCAAGTGTCCTTTTGTTCCGGGGTTCCAGTGTTGTGATCACAATCATCGCTCTCAATCAGATTGAGGCATGTAGTATTCGACAGATCATTATATTTGTCATAGGCGGATTGATCACAAGATATGATCCAATCACACTCGTGAAATTCTTCGAGACTCGCTTTTAGCAAATCAAATTCAGTAATTGTCTTTTTCGTAACGACAGATGAGACAGGCAAAATCATAAAATGATTCCTCCCTTCTTTTCCTCTTCGGCAAGTTTCTTATATTTCATATAAATTTCTTTTTCTTCTTCACGTTTCCAAGAGTCATTTTCTATGTTCGTAGAAATTCCTTGAGGGTTAAAATAATACAACCCCAATGCCGTATCAATTTTCTTAAATTGAGATCCGCCGAAAGCACAGCGAAGGAAAAATTCCCAGTCGCCGGCGGATTTGTACTTATCGTTGAACAGACCATGGTCTGCGTGGGCGGATTTTCGCCACATCGGATTATTGTGCGCTTGATTTCCGCGCAACATTGCCTCTTTAGAGAAGTGTTCAAAATTATACTTCTTGCCCCCGGAAGAGTTCTTATCAAATGTCTCGTTGGGTTGATGAGTAATGAAGGAATCAGCATATACCAAATCCACATCCGGATTTAGTACCAACTCTTTGGCATGCTTCTCTAATGACAGAATAGATTTTCTATCATCCAGATTGGCGTTAGTGATGAACTCTCCCGTAGATCTTTCTATTGCCCAATTCCACGTACCGTAAATCCCAGGATCTTTTCCTAATCTATAATATTTAATATTTTCCGGATATTTCTCCAAATATTTATCTATTTTTTCCTTTTCATTTCCAGGAGAATTGGCATCGACAATAATCAATTCGCACTTATCTTTAAAAATAGTCTGTTGAGTTATATCTTCTAGGAAAGGTTCGATAAAGTCGTCACCTTTATACATGGAAGTTATAATAGAAATTTTAGGAATATCATCCATGTCAAATTCCGCTATCTCTTCTCCAGAAATAACACTAACAATCTTTTTGTAAGTATCCCTAAGCGTAAAAGTTTCCTTTATGTGTTTGGCCAACTTTTTCGATTCTGACTTGTGCACCCCATAATTTTTATATACTTCCCGCAAAGCATTCCGGAAGGAATTCTCTTTAGGAAAACACCATTGACTATCCTTCTGTAGAACACCCTCCCAGACCGCCTGAGATTGGATAGGAGCGATATTATAATCAACCTTAGTGAAGTGTGCCCTGCTTCTCGTTTTGCCCTTCTTGTCCTTCTTGGGGGCGTATAGGAAGTCTATATGTCCGCCCCAGTTGGGCGCTATCACCGGCAACTCATTATATACTGCTTCAAAGAGAGGAAGTCCAAACCCTTCCCCGTGCGTAGCAGACACGATTGCTTTTATTTTAGGATGCGTGTAAAGTCCACCCATCTCTTCTTCCGTCATGTTCCCATGCACCAAATAAACTTTACATTTCCGATCAGGAAAGTCTGCTAAAAGATCTTCTAGGCGACTCTGACACTGTTGGCGATCTCCTATACTATTTTTTCGTGTGCTCGCTTTCACTACCAACCCAATTTCTTCGTGTCTGAACTCGCCCACAAACCATCTTATGGTATTTTCTAAATTTTTTCTAACGCCCCACTGAGCAACCGCCAAGAAATTGAAATCATGAGCGAGTTCGAGAGGAATTGATTCCGGTATAGTATTCTTAACCGGGTAATGAACTACCTCGATAGGAGTGCGATTTATAAAATCCATCTCGTCGCCAGTTTGCTCATTTTTTAATTTATAGGAAGTGTGATCGAATGCATACCGCGCATGGTTCGAAGGAACAATAATCTTATCAACAACTTGACACTTTTCTACCCACTGGGGGGATATCTTGGTGGTCTCTATACCAGCAGTTACTCCTATATTCACGGGGGCGATATTTTGCCATTCATTTGGGATCGTTATCTGGACGGCGACATCATATGTTCCACCGCTAGTCTTGTAACTTTGAGTCTTTATGCAGAGATGGTCTAACCATTTTCTCTCTTCATTGTCCTCAATGAGATACCCAGTTTGTCCCCAATTTATACTTTCTAAAAAAATATCAAAATTCTCTTCATGGGCGCGCAAAGCTCGTAAAATAAGCCTGGCGTGTTCCCCGTACCCGCTTGCAGTAAGAGCAGGTCCCCTCACAAATACCTTCTTTTTCATATGCAACTCGCTCCCTAAAACGGAATAACTTCCCACCTTTTATATCGTTTACGACTCTTCCATGAACCATGTTCTTGATGAATTCCAGTCAATAACTGATCCCACCTTTTTAGAGTCTTTTCAAAATTATAATTTTTATGTATATGCTGTCGTCCTTTTTGACCCATCATCGCTCTCTCTTCCGGACTCATCTCATACATCTTCACTAGAGCATCCACAAAGTCAGTGCCAGCAATGCGGTCTTCATAAATAAAAGGAACCTGCTGAGACCCTACAATTGTCTTCGCGACCGGCTCAATGCCTACTCCGAACCAATCTTCGCCATCAGTGACTTGCTCTTGAAGTCCTCCGGTCATAGTAACAACTATGGGAGTTTCGCAGGACAAGGATTCAAATGTTGATAACCCAAACCCTTCCGCGTCCGAAATACCGCATGTCACATCCGCCATATTATACATCATACACAACTCTTCAGGAGGAGTTCGGCGCAAAGAAAATAAAACTTGACCCTTTGTCAAATCTAATTCTTTGATAATCGCCTCTAAATCTTGACCGTGTTGGTCTTTGGGATCTGTATGCATTAGAAGTGTTGCCTTATCCCGCCCTACTATATTTAGGAAATCGTTGAACCAAAATATTAAACTTCCCGACAACTTCCGGCGGGCGTTCCTGCTATTCCAAAAAATCGTAAATTTGTCACCCAGATTAGACTGCTTGCGAACCTCTTCCACCTTGTCGCCTACTATTTTCTTAAAAATGTTGGGTTCAACAATATGAGGAATATAGTGCCTTTCTACAGATGGCGAAACGGTTTTCACAATATCATCAGTCACCTTAGATATAGTACAAATTACATCATTACTATCGTATAGGGGTTTGTTGAATGTGGGATATGGTCTATTATCCCACACATGATAATAAACCATCGGAATGTGCGCCCTTATTTCATCCTCAATATCCCATAACCATCCAAAAAATCTAGGATCCGTCATAAACCATAGCATGTCAGGTTTATGAGCCCTGATGATGGAGCGAATCATATTTTGATCCCCATATCCATCGACGGGAAAGATAATCCAATCATCTTCCCATTCTTTAGTCTTCTGCGGCTTATAGTCTTCGTGTTTCACGGCACCCGCAAGAGAGATAAAAGAATATTTACCCGTAGATAGCAAGTGTTCTAAAATATATTTAGTTTGACTTCCCACTCCAGATGGAGAGAGGGGGTGATCACTTATTGTAAGAATCTTTATTTTTTTATCACTCATACTAACCTTCGCATAAAGTTTTCCAAACCGGGCACCTTTGGCATGATGCCTTATTTTTTATAAAATTTCCATGATCAATATTATAAACCGCATTCTCTAACAACTTCAGTGCGTTTGATCTTTTTTGGTCGCCGCTAGAAATCCTAACAATTTCTACATGGTCTTTTTTTGCTATTCTCTTTAGCAGTATAAAATATGTTTCTATATTATTTAAATCAATTTGATGCTTTTTCGCTAAAAAATGCTTATAATATGTTAATTGATAAGTTACCATTGGATCTGATTTCTTTCTCTGATCCCAACCCCACGAGCACGTCTTCCAGTCGATTACATGATATTTGCCATCTTTTGTGCGAATAGTTAAATCGACGATTCCCCTAAAATCATAATCCGATAACTTATATTCATCAATCAAAATATCTATTTGTTCTTCAGTAGAAATCAGTTCAAAATCTTTTCCAAAATTAGTTTCTACAGCGAGCAGGACCTGATCGATAATGGGATCTGATTCAGATCGCATCTTTTCTATTTCTTTTTCTGGCGGATGTGATTTTAGTTTCTTTAGTTCTCGTGAAAACGCACTCTGGAACATTCTTTTGGATTCGGCAATCAGACGAGATCGATTCATACTCTCTCGATCTAAAATCATATGTTCGAGGACCCAATGCATTGCTGTTCCAAATGCTGTATGTATATTTCCTTGAAACTTGTACGCTTTATCAATGCGCGTTATTTTATAATAAGTGGGGCACGTTTGCCAATCTTTTATGCCACTGAAAGATACATACTCAACTGGTTGTTGAGTTTGTTGTTTTTGATGCACGCGAGACTCGCTTTCTCCTCCTCCTCGGAGGTTTGCTAATTTCTTCCCCTGCTTCAGAAGCGGGAGGCGACGCGGGTGGATGTTTATCTCCCAGCATTGGTTCTACCCACGAGCGCGTCGCTTCAGGTATTATAACATGCTTAGTCTCCGGTGTCAAGACTTTTTTAGTCGCAGGAGGCATTTCCCTCTTGAACACAAAAGTTCCCGTTTGAGAGCGACCAGATAAATTACTTACACTGTGGGGACCAGATACTAGTGCACCAATTTTGATGCCCTTTGCCTTTATGTGGTCGCACACCTGCTGTCGAGTTAGAGATTCTTTCAACTCTTTTGCGTCTTTCGCCTTAGGAGGCAATGCCGGAACTGATACTTGGACGGAAACAGTATCTTTGCCTTCTTTAATTTCAATTTTTGCCATATCTAAAACTCCTCTGTTAATTCGGACAATTCTTTTACCTTTTTATAAATAGTAGGAGATATATCCTTAACGTCCCCTGGATTACCCATATAATAGTTTTCAAACCCGTTGGCGAAATATTCCCTCAAGGATGTGGCGCCATAGGGTGAGACAAATATATTAGATGTCAGCGTCGCCAAGAGAGGGTATCCCACCACTTTATAAAGATAACTATCAAATTTTTGTGAATAATCAGTATCTAAAAAGAAATCCCGAGAGAGAAAGGGGATTTCTTCCTCCTTCAAAGAATTGAAGAGTTGTAATCTTTTGATAAGAAACTCTCTTTCAATTTGACCATCACCATAGATATCAACAGAATATGCCTCTTCCAAAGAATGCGCTATTTCATGAACTATATCATCTCTCAAATCGTTAGCGGTGCGCACATAATCAGGATATATATAAATCGCTCCATCCTGGAATAGGGCATCAACTTCTTTCTCGCGCATATGCTCGAATTCTCCAATAAAGATAGATTCAATATTTTTCAAAAGATGAGAAGGAAGTTTACTTCCTATAGTAAGTAATATTTTTTCAATATCTATCTCTTCTGGAAGATTTTTAGAGTTATATACATTAATCTTTCCCTCCCACAAAAAATATTGAGATTTCATTCTATCGTGGGAGTTCTGTATGTACATTATTTTCTAACCAGCGAATGCGCTGTCGTCTTCCCCTTCGGATTCTGGTTTCTCGGTCGTGACCCCTTGTGCCCTTTCCTTTTCGACGTTTTCTACATCGGTTAGCGCTTGTTCGTATCCACGCATCCAATTTTCTTTGGCAATAACGAACAAAAACTCGGGAAATTCAGACGCCATTGCTTGGACAATCATTTCAACAGTTACCTGCCCATCCTCCGGTTCCAACACTCCTCCTACATATTCCACCAGCATTTGCTTAAGTGGACCCTCTGTTGCTTGAATCACCTGTTGTGCTTCATCAATTTCCTTTTCGTCTATGACGATCTCTTTTTCATTTATGACTTCAGACATTTTTTTCTCCTTTATAAAATTTTTGATGCTAACGTTGCTACGGCGGATCTTTCCCCTCGCAACAACGTCACATGTCCCGCAAGAAGATGATTTTTAAACTTCTCCACTGCGTATGTCAGCCCATTAGATGTTTCATCTATATAAGCGTTGTCAATTTGCTCGATATCACCAGTTAGAATAATCTTAGTTCCCTCACCAACTCTAGTAATTATAGTCTTCAACTCATGATAAGTCAAATTTTGTGATTCATCAATAATAATAAATGCGTTAGATATGGATCGACCCCTGATATATGTCAGCGCTTCAATCTGTATTTTACCACTATCTACTTGCATTTTTAAATTTTCTTTATCGCTCGCCATTAAAAATTCCAGGTTATCTTTGATGGGTGCCAACCATGGGGTCATCTTCTCTTCAATCGTTCCTGGCAAATAACCCAAATCTCGTCCCATGGGTTGGACCGGGCGCGATATAATCATTTTACTGTATGTAGTTTCTTGCAACACTTGCTGCAATCCGGTAGCAACTGCTAATAGCGTTTTACCGCATCCTGCCTTTCCCACCAGAGTTACAACTGGGATGTTGGGGTCCATCAACAAATCCATGGCATAATTTTGCTCTTTATTCTTTGGGCTGATTCCCCATATACTCCCACCGCCATTTTTATATTGCTTAATCTTTTTCAGCGGTTTACCTTGATCTTCGAACCGCGCCAGTGCTGTGGTGGTTTTATTAGAATTAGATATAAGCATCAAAAACTCATTGGGATGAATATTTTGACTTACGCTCTCCTGCAATACTAAATCCTCACCCCGATAAAACAAATCGATATCTTGCTGATCTACTAAAATATCACGGCAACCTTCATATAGTTCTGTTCGGTCCTCGACTATTCTTTCGGGACTATAGTCTTTGGAAATCACTCCCAAGGCGTTACATATAACGCGCATGTTGATATCTCGCGACACCAATACGACATTCTTTCCTTCTCCGGATAAATGAAGAGCGGTGGCAATTATAATATGATCAGGAACTTTAGGATCTAAATCTGGGGGAAGTTTTCCGATATCGCTGACTGTGCGTGCAAAGAGATTCCCTTTTCCCTTTCTAATCCTTGTCCCTAGTTTAAGACTTTTTTTGCCGCCAACTCGTAAAGAATCCAAAATTCTAATAATCTTCCGAGCATTAGATCCCACACTATCTTGTCTTTTTTTGTGCTTATCTATTTCTTCTAGAACCTTAAGAGGGACTACAATATCGTTTTGACCGAAATGATAGATAGAATTTGCGTCATGTAAATATACACTAGTGTCTAGCACATATGTAATTTTTCTCATTTACTAAACCTTTTCACCATAAATAATTAGTTGTTTCTTGACGTTTTTTTCAATGAGAAGATAGATATTATATGGGACATTCTCTGATAAAGACCCCAAAGCAGGTTGTATCTTTCCTGGTGCTTTTTTTATTTTTAGCATGTTCTCATAAACAAGATCATGAATCGACTGGATGTAGTAAAGAAAAAGATGAAAAATATAATTTAGTAGAGGCGGCGGGAAGTGCAGTTCTCGTAACGGGCACTGCCAGAAGTGGCGATGAAAAACTTGGAGAATGGTATGGGAGTGGCGCCATTGTTGCGCATCATGAGAAATGGGGCACCGCCGTACTAAGTGCTGCGCATGTTTGCGTTCCCGACTCACTTAATAGTGTGCCGCCATCAGAACCACCCATAGAGTGGGATCTGCATATTGCAGATAAGAACGAAAAAATACATACTGCTTTTGCCGCCTTTGTTGCTAAAAATTTTGATGCATGCATAATACACATTCCTTTAGTAGATTCCGGAAATCTAAATATCAGCGCAACTGCGGCGCCGCTGGGCGAACCGGTTATCAATATCTCTTCTCCTTTCGCTATTTTTTCTAAAGATGTATCTCTCATATTTAGTGGTTATTATAGTGGAAATCTTAAGATAGATGGCGCGCATGAGATGTCTACGTTTACTGTGCCTTCGGGTCCCGGTGCTTCCGGGTCCCCCGTTCTTGATTCTAAGGGGGAGATAGTGGGAATCGTGAGTCGGGTCAATGGTCAGTTTCATCATGTTCTTCTCTCGCCTACTCACAAAGAATTGAAAAGTTTATTCGAAGGAAAGGCAGATGTAGATCCAGTAACATTTACTCACTAATCTAATCATCATTATCCTCGGGCAAAAATTTTATCCACTCAACAAACATAGCAAACCATTCTTTTGGGTGTTTTGTTTCATTTATATCTATTTCTTTTTTCATAATAATATAATGTTCAAAGATTACCAGTTTACGCCTTATCCTATAACAAAATTCACTTATTGTCAACTAAGAACTCCATATATAATAATATCACAGAAAATAGATTTTGTCAAGTTATTTATTTTTTTTAGACTTCACTTCTTCATCCGTTTCGCCTATCATGTCTCCAACTATAAAAAGTGATACAGATATACACATTATAAAAAAGAAAAGTTCTCCGTTTATCATCTCATTTTTTGTTATTTTCAGATCCATAGAAAGAATTTATAATATCGCTAAACCTTACCAAATCTGTTTTTCCTATTTTTCTCTTTTTCAAATCATTGATCAATCGTGAACTACTTTGAATTTTTGCGCCCCCTATATCCCATAGGGTTTCAATTTCTAATTTTTTACATAAATCCGCTTCTGGTGTGTTCGCTGAATTTCTTCCGCCACCATTTGCAAAATATTTAGGCTTTATTTTTTCTAGTTCTTCGCATACATCATCGCTATCGTCATTCGATGGCATCACCTGATAGACATGTCTCATGCTTTCTAACAACTCTTTTCTTTCCTCATATGACATAAAAAAATAACCTTTTTTCTTCATCAGCCAAACATCACTATTTAGAATTACAACAACTTTTCCATATTTTGCTGCTTCTTTTATCATGCGGACATGTCCAATGTGCATTGGATCAAAACCCCCGCTTATCGCTACTACTTTTCGTTTCCTTTTCCTGACCATGACTTCCTATTGTTCGGTGAAAAAACTCTCTACGTTCATCTTTTTTAACTCTGATTTGAATTCCACATATGAGAGACCTAGAAAATTAGCAGCTTCTTTTTTAGTACGCGTGGCGCTAAGTGCCAGTTTCATCATTGCATCTTTGCAAATATCTCGAACAGATCTCCACAAAGGAATTCCATATATGGGGGCGCCTGCTGCATGCATTGCTAATTCTAATTTTAATGCTATTATTTCTTCTAAGGTAAGCGAGTTTAGAATTACTTCAAATTCTGAATTTGTTTTATTTTCTCTTAAGAATTTCTTACTTACACTATAGTATTGATTTTTACCTTGAATTCTCTTTTTTCTGTTCCAAACCATCTTTGCTTCTTTCCGCCTCCTGCCCAACCAACCTCACTAGGTTATCATAAACGGGAAGCAATGTCAAGATCTTTTTTTTCTTCCCTCTTTGATAAGAGATTTTATTTTTTCCTCAGTTAATTTAAATATTTCTTTCGTTTCCAATAATCGTTCTTCCTTGATCGGTATTGACCACTGAAGGGTATATCCGGTCCATTCTATTTCACATAAAAATAATTTCTCTTTTTTTAGCACGCGCTCTACGAGTCTATGATAACCATCGGTTACTAGAAATTTATTTTCTTCTCTTATCCAACAAACCTGTATTGGAACGCCGGGAGTCCTACTTATTTTACCTTCACAAATGTCACGATAAGTTGCAATTATCCCCGTATTGTAATTACCCCGACTAATAATGAGATCGCCAAAACTAAGATTCCGAATTTCGGTCTCTTGATTCAATCCATACTTTTCCCAATTTTTAATACTTTCAGAAATTTTAGGCATTTTACTATAATGCCTTCTTAATCTTATTCAATAATAATTCTAATTCTTTATAAATAAGAACCAGCTTTTTATTATCTCCGCCGTCGCCGCCAGTCTGTTTTTGCGCAGCTTTCTTGCGCATCCTCGTGGTCGGGCCCCACCGAGTTTTTTCGAGGTCTTCCTTATCCAGTCTGGCTTCCCGTTCGGCCTCTGATTCTTGCGATGGAGGCCACCGAGTTTTTTCGAGGTCTTCCTTATCCGTCGCGGCCGCCCTTTTATCGTCCGACGGCTCCTCCCACTCACCCGTTTCCATGCTGAACTCTTCTTTAATAACTTTCTTAGATATTTCTTCTTGGATAATCTTCTCTAATTGTTTTTTTGAAATTTTCATAATATATGTTTCCTTCACTTGTGCGCGGAAGAGGCAATGAATTCTTCTGCTTCGTCATTAGTTAGTTTCTTTCTTTTGTCGCCTTTCTTGAGACCTCTCTGCCAATGAGCCCATTTCCTCTGCTTCTCGGACTCCACTTCCTGCAAGGTCAACTCCTCCTCTCCTCCTTCAAGTTCGGCAGGCGTTTCTTGCGGAAGTTCTTCCTCTTCTGCTTTTTCAGATTCATATTCATCAGTAGTTGGTTCAGGTTCCGTGGCACTGAGTTCACTTTCAAATTTATCAAAATATAGTTTGAGATTGGTTAGCAAATAATCATAAAAAAGATCTTGGTCCTTTTGATCACCCAAAACATCATAGGCATCGAGAATAATTCTTTCAATTCTGTCAAAATCCTTAAGTGCTATGTTTCTTCCAGTCAAATCTTGTCCCGCAAGGGTTTGAAATGATTCTTCCTCTTCTTCGGCCGCAGGAGCGGGATCAATATCAATAAATTTATCGTCGGCGAGCGCTGTCTCGTCTTCTATATTAATGTCTACTTCTTCTAATTCTTCTGCTGCCTCTGGGTTGTCAATATTTGCCTCTGCTTGCGCTGGTGCAAGAGAGTTAATCACCGCATTGATAATATGACTTCTATAGGAAGTTCGCTGTGCTTGGTCGGTGGTGAGAGACTTATATCCAACAGACAAAATAGGAACTACTTTTTTCAACAAGTCTGAGAGTTGATTGATTCCAGTGTTACTATGAGGAGTAGGTTCTGTTTTTTCCTTGAGTATCATCTGCCGAATACATTTTCGAAGAACATATTCAGAATGATATTTATCTAATATTCTATTTTGATTTTTATTGATAAAAATCATCCCCTCTTTCTTATTTTCGTTCATACTTTGAATAATTCTTTTACGAATCAATTCTCTAAGTTTTATTTCAAACATAATATCTTCCCTCTGAATCATGCCGCTGATTCTTTTCTTTTTCCGATCATTACCCGCGTATCCTCCCACACTTGGTGCCGCAGAAATTTCCTCCAACTCCTCCCCTTCAAGTGGATCTGGATTTTGTGACTTTATAATACTTACTATCATTTCAGGCGAAACTCCACTAGGTAAGAAATATTTTTCTAAAGTATCAATATCTAATTCATCAATTGCCACTCGCATATCACTCGCGCTTAGTACAGTATCATCGACTCCCAGAGGTTCCATGGGGCTGGAAACGACGGAAACATTTGTTCCTTGATATTTTTCTATATCTTCATATCTGCCCTTCTGATCATCACCTTTTGTACTGGCGCCTACAATAACATCCGCAGTTTGATCATTTGCGACCAAACTATCCAAATAGTCATAGACTGCTCCTACGGGAGATGGAGATGGCGATATCATGACCTCAACATTATTTAAACCAGCATTTTCAAGATAGATTTCCCATATTTCTTTTGCCATTTCTGGTGCGATAATATCTCCCGACGACAAACTTCTTATGGATCGCTCGCTCTGAGGGTTTGAAATAAGGATTACTACTTTATCCGCTAAATCAGAGTATCTATCTGCTAAACTTAGATGTCCACGGTGAGGTGGTTTAAAAGAACCGGGCAATAAAGCAATATCTGCTTTTTTCACCTCTAATTCTGCATCTCCTTCCTCTTCATTTACTTTTCGAAGAGGAGGAACATTTCCTCTGCCGTATTTAAACAATCCCAGTATTTGATTGACCGGCGCGAAGTTACCCGTAAATTTATAAGTGTTCCCGTCATAGTCAAAAACAAATCCTTCAGTTGCAGTCGAAACTTTATTAACTTTTTTGAGTTTCTTCATCTGCCGACTCAAAATCTCCATTGCTTCTTCATTTCCAGAATCTTCAATAACTTGTATCGCTAGCGCCACTTCATCTTTTAGTCGACGAACTTCTTTTTTGTTGTCAAGTATGAAAGCGCTCTCTAAACCTCTCAGCATCTCAACTGAAAAATCATGAACAATATCTTCTAGTGGGTATATGGCAGTCTTAATCATAAATTTGCCATCTTCCACCAATTCTCGGATAGCGCTCCGTGTTGATTCTGCCTCTTTGGGAATTTGAGATAAAACCTGTGTAATGCTCACGCCTTTTTGCCCCAGCATCCTTCCTAGGAGAAGTTGCTTGGTTTCTTCATTCAAGTCGGGTAGAAATTTCTCGATTTGAGAGTTCAGTGTTTCTACTATATAATCTCCCACAGTGCTCTTATCATCTAATCTGTTCGCTTCCATAAATGAACTGAGTCGAGAGAGCGCCCTATCTAGCGGTTTATCACTAGTTAGAGCGCCCAAGTTTTTCATGGCGTTGACTTGAATGCCATAGTCGTCTTCTGCTTGTGCATCTTGCATGCTTTCCAATGCATTTTCTAATTTTTTCACTAATTCAGGATTTTGAAGTGGTTCTATTTTATCAGTATGTTTGTCTCTCTGTTCATGTCCCACGCGATGAATAACTAGACTTTTTGTGTCATAGTTTATAACGTTTGCAGAACTTGGATTCATGATTTCTGCATTATAGAAATTATTAGCGTCGGGACCAAATAGTTCTAGTTGGTCTTCGATGGGGAGCGATTTTACTGCTCTCTCAAAAGCATCAAAACTTTCAACAAAAGTTTTTGTAAGATCTCCACGATCACTAAACTTTTTAGCAAGCGCCTCGGGATCTAGTCCGCCTCGAAGCGCCTCGCTCTTGTTTCGAACGGCACGGGCTTCTTTTCCTCTTACGCTATATGAAACAAACAGATTTTGCCCGTCAGTCTTTTCGGTTCCGATCAGTTCGCCTTTAGATGCCTTATTAAAGATATCCCTTATTTGACCAAAAGTCAAATTTGGATTATCATAAAGATGCATCATGTGGCCGGCGCGTCCACCCATATTTATCCCTTCCCTTCTTCTAGTACCCTCACCTGCTCTTCGAGCAAATCAACTCTTTCTTGGAGCTTGCGCGAATGTCGTCTAATTTCTCGCAGATGATTCTGTGCCATCTCCACGCGCCTGCGATCCGAGGCGGTAGATGGGCGCATATTACCTAAAATCTCTCGTAAAGATTGAAGATAACTATAGACACTAGGAGGTTCATGTGACTCTCCTAATAGGAATTTTCGAGTCACTCGATTTAAGTCCATTTTTATTCCTCTTTGCTAGAAAGTGAGCGCGCTACTGCGGCCGCCCTACGCGCCGCTCTTTTTGCCTTTCGCTCTAAGGCGCCTTCGGAAGTGCTTGCCGCCATCGGGGCGACTTCTTCAGCAATGCGAGGAGGTTCTTCTATCGCTGCCGGCGCAGGAGTAATCGGAACTTCTACCTTTTTCGCTGCGGCCGCCGGGGCTCCCACTGCTTTTTCTGATTTTGCTTTCATTGAAGCAAGTTTTGCAAGTTTTGCAAGTCTTCGTCTTTTTGGACTAGCCATAATTTAGTTCTCCTTTATTCAAATTGTCCCTGTCGGAACGTAGTAAAAATTTTCTTATTTTGCTTTTTGGGATCAAGAGACATTGTTCCCTCGTCACACATTGCTGCTAGACGATCTAGTGCCTTGACAGCTTGTGCTATTTCTTGGAGTGCCAGGTACGGAACAGATCCTTTAGACATCGCACCTTCTGCGGGATTTGGTGGTTTTTCTTTTATTGGTGACTCTGGCCAGTCTCCAAAATCTGCGGGATTTAGTGGTTTGCTCGGATCTTGCACAGGTCGCTCTGCCTGCCCTACATTTTTTATATCTGCCGCCGGCGTCCCTCTTCCCGTATATTTCGCCTCATTCAGTTCCATGTCTTTCTTTATCTTTTCCATGTCTTTCTTTATCTTTTCGATATCGGACTTCCGCACATTTGGATCCACGTCTTCGTAATCGCCTTCTCCCTTTTGTGCTTTGGCAAGTTCCGCCTCTAATGCCTTTATTTTTCCTTGTGCACCAATATCTGCTTTGGATCCTTCAGAAGACTTGCTTATATCAATTTGTAGTTTTGTGAAGTCTTTTTTCATATCGATGTAAAATTTCCTCAAATTTTTTGCCCGCCCAGAAAGAAGGTGACAAAACTTTTCGGCACTCGTATCTACTGCTCCAACCTCTTGACCCTTAAATGTGGGCCCAAGACCCTTACCAGCGCGCTTGAGACCTTTTCCCAGAGAAGACGCTCTAGCGCCGAGTCGATCAAATATTCCTTCTCTTAACTTTTTCTTAACCGAGTCTTCTATTTCGGATAGAGATTTTTCATCAAGATCTGAGTCACTTTCTGCTAAGATATCTGAAATCATTTTCTGAATAATGTTTTGCTTTTCTTCTAATCCGCTTGCATCATGTTTTAGTGATGCTGGATCAGATTGTTTTTCAGTGCTGCTATAGGGTCTTCCCCCTCTCTCGTGCGCACGACTGGTTTGCATTTCCGCAGACCACTCTTCGTAGACACCGCTTCCACCATAGTTATCCGGCACTTGTTGCCAGAATTTGCTTATATCCGCAGCATCCAGGTCCTCAAACGTACCGTAAGATTCAAAACTGTTAGGATCGGCAAGATATTCTGCCCTTCGTATCCATTCTGCGTCTGGTTCCCCATCGGGTGCAAGTTTGATCGCAGGGTCGTCCGTCATGTGGCGCGCCACAGCCATTAGATACCCTATTTCCTCGCCGGGAGAACCCTTATGCATTTCTCGTAAAACGGACTCACTTACCTCACCAGGTTCTTCTTCCTCATCGACAATTTCGTCGCCGCCTTCATCTTCTGAGACTGCATCGCTAGCATATCCCCACTTCTGCATGAGATTCTCCCCTCTCATCTTGTTCCTCTGATCAATTGCTTTTTTCATTTTCACTCTCCTTGAGTTTGTCTAGAATCTTCCCAGTCGCGGAATGCTAAGTTACCTTCTAAATAGGCTTGTTTTTCCATATTTCTCAAATGTGGATTTTCCTGTGCGTATCCTTCTTCAAATTTTCCATTCATTTCAAATTTTCCATTGCAGTTTTGATTATGATGAACCAACTCATGAGAAAAAGAACGAAGAACATCTTTTGGATGTCGATCTGTAATATAGACCGTTATAGACATGCTTTGGGGGTCATAATACGCAGTTTTTCCTAAAAGATTTTGAGAATTATCTGCATCTCTCTTGAGAAATAATCTGACTGGTTTTTTGAACCCCAACCTTTGTTTCGCGAAAGAATAAAATTCCCTAATTAGATTTTGCACTTCAGAAAGATTTTTCATACTTAATAATTAGATTTTGGTTTATCTAAAACCTTTATATCTCCTAAACTATATTTATATCTCCTAAACTATATTTACGTTCCATCGCCAACAGTGGTAGGAACAGTTATCGCTTTTAGCATCATCGGAGGATAATTAGGATGCTTCACCTTTCTTTAGGTCGTCAATCTCGCTTTTTAGTTCTTCTATGCTGGTGTTCTGCTGCTGAACTGCTTTTACTAGATGTGCTATCACCGCCTCAAATTCCCACATTTGAGGGACTAGTTTATCCGACTTTACCATCTTCTTGCCATCAGAACCCGTCACTATCCCCCCAGT
>Ga0209756_1000031_pt1 | contig 136312 bp, 125 predicted proteins | sample ETNvirenome_6_85_FD_184071 | JGI IMG/M metagenome (GOLD analysis project Ga0209756, IMG submission 184071) | Marine viral communities from the Pacific Ocean - ETNP_6_85 (SPAdes) (version 3) | ecosystem: Environmental > Aquatic > Marine > Oceanic | place: Pacific Ocean | collected 2013-06-19 | reverse complement strand
GTGTGGGTGACTCTTATGACAATGCATTGGCTGAAACAATAAATGGATTATTTAAAACAGAGATTATTCGCAGAAATGGCCCGTGGAAGAATGTTGATGCTGTTGAATACGCAACGTTAGAGTGGGTCAATTGGTTTAATAATCAACGCTTATTATCTTCAATTGGGTATATTTCACCAGCTCAATATGAAACAGACTACTATGATAATTTAAACGAGTCAGGTAAAGTGGCCTGACTTAAACAAACTGGTCTCCGATGAACTCGGGGCGATTCAGTAATTTCTAACGGCTCAAAGAACTCTAATGCACGCTTAAGTATTACCTGCGTTTCTGGCTGCAAAGCAATATCTCGTTTGTAATTATTTAACTCTTCAAAGCTAATAGTGGACTCAATTGAAAGAGCAAGCTTTGTTGTGAACCCAAACTCTTTAAGGAAGCGCCTAAGCGATGTTAATTTTCTTTTATCATAAGTATCAGATTTTAGAAGCTGGTTAATAGCTGATGAGGCAATCCGAGTTGATGGTTGATGATCTGGGATATAAGGTTTTGAGCCAATATAAGAGTAAAAACCACCTGCTTTTAGATCTTTTTTTAAGCGCCACTCAGGACAAAACTTTTCGAATTGGCTAGTTGATGCGCATATAAGCTTTTTAGGAATAGAGGAACCGAGCACTCCAATTATGGAATCCCAAGATTGGTAACCTTCTAAGTACTGCTTATAGGTGGTATATAAATCAATATCCTGCGAACATACGACATCACTATATAATTTCCTATAATAATTACTAATATCGACAAGTAGGTGAGACTTACCGCAGCCATTATTGCCAATCAGTAATGTATATACATTCTCATTGGTATTTTTACCGGTAAATAATTCTTTATCACATATTCGTCGTACTTGGAAACCCATCATATTCTCAAATTAATGACTTTTTACGATTCTAGCATTTCAATAGTCCAACTAGCCAATAATAAGGTTTTAGCTAACCTAATACTTTACTAAAGAAAGGATTAGAGAGACTAATTAGTCCTTGGTCTAACTGGAAAGTTAACTTTGTGGCTTATCAGAATAAGGGGGCATATTTCCCATTTATTAAGCTTCTTCTAGTCCAAACCAAGACGAGTTATCAACCTTAAAGCCTGATGCATCTACAGTAATATCAGTAGGATCACTGACTGATAAATCAATGGATACATTAAACGGATATTCTTCAGAAAGTTCAGTAAAGTCCTCACCTTTTCCATACTGTTGGGTTACATAAACAGTCCCAGATACAAACACACTGAAACCATTATATGCTAAATATGTAAATGTTAAGTCTTCTGGTGATACCGAATTGACTAATACATTACTTGCTAGAATATCTAACTCACTGGGGAAGTTATGAATAATATAATCAAAGATATTCTCTTGGAGTGTATCCCTAATACTATCGAATACTATGTTTTCCATTGAGTCTATTTCTATAACAACTTCACTTGAACGTTGAATTATATATTTCATATCATCGTAGAACTTTTTAGGGTTAGCATGAAAATGCTTTTCCGTTATATGAGTATATTTGTTAAAAAAGTGGAACTCTTTGAGATAATCTTTGATGCTTTGGTTCAAGTCTTCAAGTATGTCTTCATCTAAATAAGAGTCAGCCAAAACACCTTGAGCACAATATTTTAATTGTTGACGGCGAGTCACTTCAAACTTTTCACTTTCTCTTTCATACCAACTTGCTTTCATAACATCATTATTAGGAGCTTTTCGAGCGATTACCTGGAGTACCAGTTCCCTCATTGAAAATGCGAAGTTGTGAAACCTTAGTGAATTTCCATGAGTACAATAGTTTCGAAGGCTAGCAACAAACAACTTCCTTTCAAAGTCTGTAACTAACAGTTTTTCAAATGCTTTTATAAAATCGTATTGTAAAAGATGTTTTAATTTCATTTATCCTGTTATCTCGTTGAGCACTACTAGTAAGCTTATGATGTCACAAAACGGCAAATTTTATATATTTATATCGTTTCAGTGATCATACTTATTGTAAAAACTTGTAGAGTAGTCATTATTTACTGTTTTGAACTAGGTACAAGACATCAATCTTATTTTTAAAAGGACAAATCGTTTAAAAATCCATTTTAATGTTCAAAATAAAATATAAAACATTTAATATCATAGGCTTAACAATTTTAATTTGTTCCGATTTGTTCCGCGTTGTTCCGTTTTTTCTTAGCATATTTACCACTCTATTATTGAGCTAACTTATTCTTAATACGGCTCGTTCCATAGTTTTTTGTCTGTGGTGGCTTGTTGCTTTTGCTTCTCACTTTAGCCAAATAAGAAATACGCCATATAGCCTCTTGGAGTGAATCGTAATCACCTCGCATAATGTTGTAGTAGCAGTGCTTTGGGGTATATTGTGAACCTTGTAGCTGGTACTCCCAGATAGCTTTTACCTTAATCAAAATATCGTGCGGATGACGTACTTTATGACCATCGAGCATCAAAACGTAGTGGTAATGTTGTTGCTTAGCGGTTTCAATTTCACGGCACCAAATGAAGCCTATGCGCTTTAATTGATAAGAGCGTTTGAGCCATTTAAATAGAATTCGATTAAATTTAGTGATCACTTGGTTATTCGGCGAGTACTCGTAAAGGCGAAGATCAAAGCGAATTAGGTGTACTTTGCTATGGTGCTCTAATATCGTATCAACTTGGTTTATCATCCTCTTAGCCATAGTTAAGTAAATACCACTATGCTGACCGTTAACCCAGAATACCTGATTATTTACCTCAATAGCCCTAATCTTAACCTTATAAGACATACAACACTCAAGAGATATTATTAATTACCTAGTAGCATGTTAGTCACTACTAACGCTAATCAATAAGTGTGAATTTATAGCACCAGCGTTTTGCTAATAATTTATGGGGTTAAAAACCTATAATTAGCGACCAGTAAGCGTTTTTTAAATCCATACATAGCACCCAAAGTAAGCGAGCACTAACATTGTTTAGGCAGGTAATTAGCGTTATGCTTAAACGTGCTGGTGGTTTAACTTCCACATTGCGCCACCAGCACACCATTTATAAGTCGCATTAAAATTAACTTTCTTTGCGGCTTTCCTCGTTTTTATACAATGCTTGCTGCTCTTTTGTCATCGACAAAACCAATACCGGAAATGCTGTTAACCGCCCCGTTGAAGGGCACTCGGCCTCTTTATCTTCTACGGTAAATAAGTAGCCTTTTCGTTTAAGTGCATATACCACATCTTTCAGGTCATCAATTCCAATATAACGAGCCATGTTAGTATTTATTGTTAGCCCTTGGCTTATTACACTCAACACATAATTCGACTCTTTTTGGCAATCGCTTGGCTCTGGCAAGCCTAGCTCTAAGCATTTATTTCTACGGATCATAACTGCAACTCCTTTATGCCACGATTACTAATAATACTTTGTACTAATGCTTTTAATTGTTGCTCTGTGTAACCTGCAATCATCGCTTGGACTACTTTGTCACATTCGCTTTCCACAAAGCCAACAGCTCTTACTCCCAAGCTTATGGGCGTAGGAAATAGACCATCATTAATGCGGTTATAGAGTGTCGATTTTGACCAGCCAGTTTTATTTAAAACTTCAGGTCTGCGGATAATTTTAGAAAAACTTTTAATATTCATTTTTAATTGCCTTAGTACGTTATGAAATAGTTCAGGCATATTAAAAACCATTAGCATGGGGGTAAGGCAATACGGTCCGGCAACTAAATTTTAGGGGGGATGGAAGGGGTAATGGGGGTCCCCCCGCTAAAAATATGACCTTTTATTTCGATTTTACTATAGAAGCTATAACTTGAGCCTTTTTTTGACTTAAACCTGGAATATATTCCGAACCATCCAGTTGAAGAATATTACGACGCAAAGCCTCTCCTATTAACCAGTCTTCAATTACTTTATTTTTAGGCAAAGTTTTTTCATCTCTACAGAATTTATCATAAGCATCAATTGCTAACTGAAGCTCTAATGGGTATTGAGGTTCTTGCTGGTAAGGCGCTTTAAAATCCATATCACCGTTTTCCCCATCAAGATTTTCATTTCCTATGTCCTCATCAAAAGTTCCATTTAATGTGTTATCCCAAAAATCACCTTTTTCAGCTATATCTTTAATTGGTAATCTTAGCTGAGCACAATAATCGACAAAGTCTTGATAGTAATAATAAATAGTTGCGTAGTTTATATTGAAAAAACAATCGGGAGTCAGATCTTCATTGTTACTTAACTCAGGTCTAGAACAATAAGTACCACATTTATATACATAGGAGTAAACAAGCTGTTCTTCACCTCTATCATCAATATAGGTATCAAGAACGAATGGCTTTATTTTAATAAAGCCAGTCACATATAAATCTTCATTACGCGCTGAATCTGTTAAAATCCCATCGTAATAAATGTAGTTATCTAGTTTAGTAATAATAGATCTTATATTTATATCGATGCACTCTTGCAACTGCTCTTTGGTAAAAAAGTCATTTTTAAAATCATTTTCCTTATTCATTTTTTTATTATCCATAATAACCTCAACCCACTATTTTTAAAGTAGTGTTAGAACCGCCCACCTGTCCGTGTTTAGCTAACTCTATATACTCAGACCACCAGATCATCATTACTCGTCTACGTTCTAAATAATCTGCGCGGTTGTATGCTCGCCTTACTTCATTTTTATCAACATGAGCTAGTGCCGCCTCAACTACATCACCTTCAAAGCCATGTTGATTTAATGCGGTACTGGCAATAGACCGTATGCCGTGAGCAACTAATCGATTTTCATACCCCATGCGCTTTAAAGCCATGTTAGCAGTTTGTTCATGAAGATGAGTTCGAGGGTTTCTATCACCCGGAAATATATGCTCTCGATGACCACTTATTGGTTTTAACCTATTTAGTAACTCTATTGTTTGATCGGTTAGTGGAACATTATGCCCGCTTTTCATCTTCATTCGGTCTGCTGGAATCTCCCACAACTTATTGTCAAAATTGATTTCTCGCCATGTTGCACCAGCGGCTTCGCTTGGTCTAACCATCGTGTGAAGCTGCCACTCGATTAAAAGACGAGTAACAAGCTTAATACTCGCATAACTAAGGTCTTTCATTAACTCAGGGAGTTCTTCAGGTGGGATAGTAGGCATGTTTTCTTTAACCGGCTTTTGAAAAGCCGCTCTTAAGCCAGATAACGGGTTGGCATGTATTAGCCCTGTATTGACCGCATAGGTCATAATTTCATTTAACCTCTGGCATAATCGCTTGACCGTTTCCAAAACCCCTTTAGCGGCTATAGGCTTAATTACATCAATAACTTTTGGTGCAGTTATTTTGCTTATAGGTAACTTTCCTAACTCTGGAAATAAATGATTTTCTAGCGAGCGCCATAAATCAATTCCGTAATTTTCGCTAACTTGCGTCTTCTTTATTTCAAACCAGTTAGTAGCAACATGCTTGAAGGTATTTGATACAGCCTCTAACTGTATGCGGTTATGATCTTCTTTGTATTCTTTAGGGTCGATGTCTTTAGCCAGTAACTCTCTAAACTTTGATTTTAGTTTACGGGCATCCGCTAAAGATATTGCAGGGTAACCTCCTAAACCAATACTGGTCCGCTTTTTTGTGTAAGGTTTGTAATAATCCAGCAACCAAGATTTATTGCCGTTAGGTTTAACTCTAAGTTGTAAGCCGTCGCCATCAGATAGTTTATATACTTTCTCTTTTCCTTTGGCTTGCTTAACTTCCGTATTGGTTAGTGGTTTTGTTTTTGCCATAAAGTAGTACCCGATTTACTTAAACTGAAGTAGTACTACCAAATGTACTACTTTAAAATCTGGATGTCACTGTTCATTAAAAATCCTACTTGGAATCGTAACCTGGCGGAAAGTGAGCTATATCGGGAATTTAAGGCAAAAAAAAGACGCCTATTGGCGTCTTAGTTCTTTGAATTGGTGGAGCTGGGGGGATTTGAACCCCCGTCCGAAAAGCCTCGACCGTCGGTACTACATGTTTAGTATTGTCATTTAATTAACCTTTAAATCCCGGACAAACACGGTAGATAAAGGCGAGGCCGCTTAGTTTTAACGCTTCAACCCCGGCCAGGGTTTCCGTCGCGATCAGGTGTTAGGGTGACACTCCAAAATCCAGTCCACAAGAATACATGGAAGGAGCGCTAGCCAGCCTAAGCTGCTAGAGAGTAGTTATCGTCGTTTGCGATTACTTTAAATTGCGGCTTTTTTACGAGGCAAACCGCACCTCGACATGCACCTCAGGCTTCTTGAATTCCGTCGAATCCTAATCAGCCCCTGAAATATGAATTTCTTTCAGTGAAGGCATTATAACTGAGTAAACGACTGATACTCAAGGGGTGTGACACTTTTATTTTAGCTAACTGAATCAACTGAACAGTAAACAAGCACAAGTTTGTAAAAAAGCAAACAAATACTGAACATTTACTTAACATACCGGTCAAGTTGTGCTCAAATAAGGAGTTAAATTTTACACTAGCTATAAGGCTTTAGTAGTAAAAGTAATAATCATAATAACAGGCATATTACGTAGGGAATTTATAAATGTCGGTTTTTTTATTTAATGAACAAACGGGTGAGCTGGCGTTATCTGCACACCCTATTGATAATGGATTTCCGGTGACGAGTGCTCAACTTATTGAGCTACTTGAACTGTCGGATTATTGCGAGTTTGAAGTACTCTCTGGCAATATTGGTAAGTTATTTTCACCGAGTAAAAATTATCAGCAAGAATCATTAGTAATTGCCAAAGCTACGGACGCGAGCATTGTTATTAACGTTGATGAAAAAAACATGGTTGCAGAGGCTACGCTTACCACGGCCAAAGGCGGCGCATTACTCTCTATGGAGGCAGCTCAAGCAGCTTTAGTTAAAGCCGGTGTAAAAAAAGGCATTAGTCCTCGTGCACTGGATACGTTTTTAGGTCAGCAATTTTCTCACCCTGCAGGTACATCATACAGCGCTATTGTGGCTCATGGCCGAAATCCTAAAGAAGGCAGTGATGCGAGGTTTGTTCGCCTTTGCTCTACTGCGCAAGACCGCGTACTTAGCCCCCAAGCAAAAGAAGGTGGCAAGGTCGATATGAAAGACCTTGGCGCGATTATTACGGTAAAGCCCGGCACCCCTTTAATGCAGCGAGTAGCAGCTACTCCAGGTGAAGATGGCTATACGGTTTTTGGCGATATGATCAAGGCAACGCCTGGTAAAGAACATCAATTACAGCCCTTTGAAGGCACAAAAATAGACCCTAATAACCCAAACATGCTCATTGCCGATTGTAAAGGTGTGCCTGTGGCCTTACCTAGAGGCATGCGGGTTGACGATGTTTTGTGTTTTCATAATGTAGATGTAAGTACAGGCCACGTTGATTTTGATGGCAGTGTAATTATATCTGGTGATGTAAAAGATGGTATGCGGGTTAAAGCCAATGGCGATATTACTGTGTTGGGGTTTGTAGAATCAGGCACGATTGAAAGCCAAAGCGCGGTAACTATTATGCTCGGCGCTATTGGCCGTAAGCGTGAAAATGAAGAAGCATTTACGTGTGAAATTTCAGCCCAGCGTACTATTTCTATTGGCTATGCCCAGTACTGTAATATTAAAAGTGCGCAAGATTTATTTATAGAACGCCAAGCATTGCATTGTAATTTAAGTGCAAGGCGCTTAATACGTGTGGGTAAAGCAGGTAACCCTCGCGGCAAAATAATTGGGGGAAATATTCTTGATGCTATGCGTATAGAAACAGGTGAACTAGGTGCGCCGGCAGGGACTAAGACCCGTGTGTTTTTAGCTCAAAACTGGCATGAACTGCGCTCAAAGCAGTCTCAAATAATTGATTTTGAAAAAGTATTAGCAAGTAAAACATCTGCACTTAAACAAGCTAAAGAAAAAGCGATAAAAATTCCAGTTGCTGCTCAACGCCAACAGCTACTAGATAAAATTGCCGCTAATGAGCAGCATATAAAAACTCGCGCTATGCACGTACAACGTCAAAAAAGATTGGTGAAGCAAAAAATTTCTCAGCTATTGGCAACTAGCCGACTTAAAATTAACGAAATAATGCACCCAGGTGTGGAGCTTAAAATAGCAAAAGACACAAAACAGTTTTCGCGTATTTACCCACCCCACTTAGTAAAACTTTCTGAGGGAAAAATCACTCAGTCGTTTTAGTATCCTCTTCGGTGTTTTCAGTTTCTTGGGCGTCACTTTCGGGTAGTGGCGCTAATGGCCAGCCCCCTAGCTCTTGCCAACGATTTACTATTAAACAATATAGTTCTGCTGTGCGTTCTGTATCGTAAAGTGCCGAGTGTGCTTGGCTGTTATCAAACTCAATCCCCGCGGCTCTACATGCTTTAGCCAGTACCGTTTGGCCTAACGCTAACCCTGCAAGCGAGGTTGTGTCGAAACTCACAAATGGATGAAATGGCGTACGCTTAATATTGTTACGCTCAATGGCTGCATTTAAAAAGCCATGATCAAAGGCGGCATTATGTGCCACTACAACTGAGCGTTGACACCCAGCAGCTTTTTGCGCTTTACGTACTGCTTTACAAATTTCTTTAATTGCTTCGTCTTCTGGTACAGCGCCGCGCAACGGGCTAAACGGGTCTATGCCGTTAAATTCAATTGCGGCTTGTTCAATATTAGCGCCTTCAAAAGGCTCTACATGAAAATGAACGGTATGATCTATGCTGAGTAACCCTTCGTCATCCATTTTTAAAATTGATACGGCAATTTCAAGTAAGGCGTCGGTTTCTTTATTAAAGCCGGCGGTTTCTACATCGATAACAACAGGAAAAAAGCCGCGAAAGCGTTGTGCGAAAAGTGTTTGCTCAGTATTTGCCATAGTCTTCTTGGTTTATGAGGATAAGCTCACTATTATGTCAAAATTGGGGGCTGCTCGGCTAGGGCTTTATAAATTATTTAATTAATATATTGTAGGCATGCTATTTGCTTTTAAATAACTGCTAATTGTATTGGCTGTTATTAATTCCCATCGCATTAAATTATGGATACTAGTATGGCGCCTAGAAAATAGCGCAATAACAAGGCGAAAATTATTTATAGCTTTGTTTTACATCAGTAAGTTTAACGCAGTGAGCGGGCTATTTAATACGATACGAAGATTATGTTTTTAATTAAGTTGGTATAGAGCCCTACTTTAGCCGTACGCCAAAATATTGGCTTAGTAGATTAACCGGAGCGTTTTATGAAGTGTAAGTTGTTTTTTATTAGCGTAAGCCTTGGCACAGCCTTGATGAGTTATTCATCGCAAGCGGCTATGCGCCAATACAGCGCAAATCAAGATAACTCCAATTGGGAAGTTATAAAAACAACACGCTTACAGTGCCAATTAAACCACGAAGTGCCCTACTACGGTGAGGCCATATTTAAGGCATCGGCTAGTAAAAACAAAAACCTAACTTTTAATCTAGATATGGTTGTGCGCCCCGACAATTACGATATAGCCGGTTTAAAGGCGGTGCCACCAGCATGGCGTTCAGGCCTGCCCGCGCGTGATATAACCACGATGAAGTTACTTAAAAAGTTTGATGGTGAGCTTGGTAATAAAACCGCATGGGAAATGCTAACTGAACTTGAAAAAGGGTTTCATCCTACCTTTTACTACCAGGACTGGCAAAATAGTGCCGACAAAATTGCCGTTGGTATTTCAAGCGTTAATTTTAAACAAGCCTATTGGGCGTTTTTACAGTGCCGCGATGAACTTTTACCATACAGCTTTGAAGATATTTCATTTACTGTAATGAATTACCAATCAAATAGCAGTAAGCTCACTAAAGAGTCGCAAAAGCGCTTAGATAAAATTGCTGAGTATTTAAAAAATGATACCAGTATTGAGTCTATAAGTATTGATTCGTATACCGATAGCTACGGTGGCCGTTGGAATAACTTAGATTTATCGCGTAAGCGTGCTAAAGCTATAAAAGATTATATGGTTAGCTTAGGGGTTGATGAGGGCAAAGTAGAAACCACAGGCCTAGGTGAAAAACGTTTTGTTGATACTAACGAAAATATTTTAGGGCGAAATAAAAACCGTCGTTTAATTATTCAAATAGCAAAAATGTAACCGCCCTAAACTGCTAACTACCGCTGCGCCGCTTTATGAGCTTATCGCCAAACTGAAAAAACGTTAGGCTCAAAAATATAATTATGGCACCTATAATGAGCTCCTGACTTAAAGGCTCGTTATTAAGTAATGCGCCTAGCGCTAATGCAAAACTTGGTGTAATTAAACTACTTAAGGCTACAGTACTGGCGTTTAACTTTTGTAATACATGAAAATACGCTAGAGCCCCTACAATCGAGCCAAAAATACCTAAATACGCAATACTCCATAACGAGCGAGCACTCCAATAATCCATACTTATTTGCCCATCTACCAGCCACCACAACAGTCCAAATAAAGGAGTAACAAAAACCAGCGCTCCAAAAGTGGTTGCCATAGGGTGAATAGCAATTTTTACACGTTTGATCATCACCCCACTGAGACTAAATAAAGTAACCGCCAATAACACATACATCAGCCCTATGCCCTGAGTTTGTGAGGTTTGTAGCTGGTTATAACTTACAAAATAAAGGCCTATTAATGCACAGCTTAGCGCTATTAATTTAATAGGGCTAAATTTAGGCTCATTAAGTAACCTTTGTGCTAAAAAGCCAGAGAGAATAGGCGCAAGGCCAAACACTAATGAAATAATACCTGAAGGTACTGTGGTAGCAGCCATGTAACTTAATGACATACCGCCAAAAATACCCAAACTGGAGTATGCATATAACGTACACGCGTTTTTGCTCCAAGGTACACGAATATTGGCTATAGCAACAATTAACCCAGCAACAAATAAGCCTATAATCATGCGCATTAAAACGGCGAGCGTTGGTGCTACAGTTTCACTGCTCCATACAATACCTAAAGGCGTAGTACACCAAATAATGACAAGTAGTAAATAAGATAATTTAACTGGCACACGCCATTCCTTTGCACTGAGGAGGTAGAAACCCTATTAAAGTAAATTATACGCGCGAAAGTAATACGCAGTACATATATAAACGCCTAAATACAGCTGTAAATTCATAGTTACATTATTATTTACCGGCATTTATTACAAAACTATTTATGTTTTAAGTAACTAGTTATATCTTGAGTGCCTCTCACACATTTTAGGATAGTTAAGTGCTTAAAAATAAAACAATAGGCAGCATGTTAATTGTTGCAGGCACCACCATAGGCGCAGGTATGCTGGCATTGCCAATAGCCTCTGCAGGGCTTGGATTTAATACCGCGCTTGCACTGATAATAGCCAGTTGGTTACTGATGACCTACACCGCTTTATTAATGCTAGAGCTCCACCAATACGCCCCTAGAGATGCAACGTTAAACACCTTAGCAAAGCGCTGGTTAGGAAAACGCGGCCAGTACGTTGCTAACTTTTCGATGATATTTTTGTTTTACGCCCTGTGCGCAGCCTATATAGCCGGGGGTGGCGCGCAGTTGCAGTCGCGTATTAGTAGTGATTTGAGCATAAACATAGCGCCACAAATTGCCTCTATTATTTTAGCCATTGTAATAGGTAGCGTGGTTACTTTAGGCACCAGTAAAGTAGATAAACTTAACCGCGTGTTATTTACGATTAAAATTTTAGTACTAGGCAGCTTGTTTTATATGCTTACACCCTATGTACAAGGTAAGCACTTACTTGAAATGCCCGTTGAGCAAGGGCTGATTTTATCTGCCTTACCCGTTATTTTTACCTCATTTGGTTTTCATGGCTCTATTCCGTCAATTGTTAAGTATGTGGGGCTGGAAACAAAAGTATTGCGTAAGGTAATGATTGCAGGGGCTGCTTTACCTTTAGTGATTTATATTTTTTGGCAACTGCTTAGCCAAGGGATTATGCAGCAAAGTGATTTACTCAATAGTAATGGCTTAACAGGCTTTGTAGAGAGTGTGGCAAGTATTGCGCATAATCCGCAGGTAACAAGCGCTGTTACACTGTTTGCCGACTTAGCATTGGCCACCTCTTTTTTAGGTGTTAGCTTAGGGTTATTTGACTTTTTTGCTGATGCATTTAATAAAGGCGACACCAAATCAGAAAGAATAAAAACCGCACTAATTACTTTTATTCCCCCTTTAGGATTTGCGCTATTTTATCCTCAGGGATTTATAATGGCGCTAGGCTATGCAGCCATCGCCCTTGTGGTATTAGCAATATTTTTACCGGTTTCTATGGTGTATAGGCAGCGTAAATCGGGCCCTCAAACGGGGTACCAAGTGCGAAGTGGTAATATGGGATTAGCGGTTGCAGGGCTGTGCGGCATTGTAATTATTGTCGCCCAATTTATGCAAATGCTGGGTTTAGTACCCGCTATTGGTTAATAAAAAATCTAACCCCTTTAGCTAAAGGGGTTAGTTAAAAATGTTAAAATACCCGAGCCTCACCACGGCCTGTAGCCTGAGAAGCTGCTTGTAACTCACCGTCTTTATTTACAATAACCTGCAAATCACCAAAGCGGCGCTCATCCAGTGTGTAGCCCATTTTTATAAGTTCAGCTTGTGTGTTTTCACTGAGCCCTGCGTGTGTTCTGATCACGTTTTTAGGCCATAACTGATGATGAAACCGCGTGCTATTAACAATATCGTTGGCGCCCATGTTAAATTCAACCGCATTTAAAATAGATTGATACACCGAGCTAATAATTGTTGTGCCCCCAGGCGAGCCTGTGACCATTTTAACGCTGTTGTTTTTGAGCAGTATGGTTGGCGACATTGAGCTAAGCATACGCTTTTGTGGCTGAATTTCATTGGCTTTACCGCCGAGCGCACCAAAGGCGTTCATTACCCCAGGTTTAGCGCTAAAGTCGTCCATTTCGTCATTTAATATAAAGCCTGCCCCTTCAACCACAACGCCACTACCAAAGCTTAAATTAATCGTTGTGGTATTGGCCACCGCATTACCCATTTTATCAATAATAGAAAAATGCGTGGTTTGCTCACTTTCTTTGAGGCCTGGTTTAATGTTTTCGGTCGTTGAAATAGCTGTTAAAGAAATATCTTTACTGCGCGCTTTTAGGTAATCAATATGAGTAAGCTCAGTCACTGGTACATCAAAAAAGTCCGGATCGCCCAAATACTCTGCTCTATCGGCAAACACACGTTTACCTATTTCAGCAAGTAAATGTACGTATTGAGTAGAGTTATGTACCAGCCCCATTTCACTTTTTTTAAGCTCAAACATTTTTAGCCACTGCAAAATAGCTATTCCGCCAGAGCTTGGCGGTGGAGAGGTTAATACTTCATAACCGTTCCAGTTAGCTTTAATCGGCGTGCGCGACACAGCCGTGTAATTAGCCAAATCAGTTTGGTTAATAATGCCGCCGTGCTGGTGCATAAAGTTGGCAATAATGCGGGCTGTTTCGCCTTTATAAAACCCGTCTTGGCCATTATCTCTTATGCGTTTTAAAGTAGCGGCTAGCTCGGGCTGTTTAAAAATCTGATTTGCTTTTATATCTGCGAAATAGTGTTTAAAATTTACATTTATATTTTGTTTGTCTAGATGAGCAATGTATTGTGCGACCCCTTGAGCCAATTTGGGCGGCACTTTAAAGCCTTGCTCTGCTAAGGTAACCGCTGGCTGTACTAATGTTTGCCATTTTAAGGTGCCGTGTTTTTGATGGGCCAGCCACATACCGGCTACGCTCCCTGGTACACCACTTGCGTGAATACCATAAATTGACTTGTTTTTAATTACATCGCCCTTGGCATCTAAATACATATCTCTGTGCGCTGCTTGGGGAGCCGTTTCGCGATAGTCTATAAAGTCCCCTTTTCCCTCTTTTTGTATAAGCATAAAGCCTCCCCCGCCAATATTTCCAGCTTCGGGAAGCGTTACCGCTAATACAAATTGCGCAGCAATAGCCGCATCAACGGCATTTCCACCTTGCTCTAAAATAGATTGTGCTGTATCTGCACTAAACGAGTCAGGCATTGCGACAGCGCTTTTAGTAACTTGCTCCGCCTGCACGCTAAATATACAAAATTGTGCAATCAACACACTCTTAACAATGAGCCGGCTTGGTCGAAAAAATAACCCCATAAAACATCCTTACTTTATTATTTGAATCTCGCTTGGCTCATTTATGCATACCATAGAACGTTAGGTCAATGTTTATACAAGTGATTTTTTTGTATGCTATAACGCCTTTGCGTATAAAACGGCATCCAAATCGCCTTGTTCATCAGTGTGTATATAGTTTTTAACCCAGGTAAATCCCAGCTTTTGCATGACACTAATTGAGGCTTTATTATCGGCCAGTGCCATTGCAGATAGTGTTTTTATCTCTGGCTGCATTTTTAAGGCGTTACATAATGCACTAGCCGCCTCCGTTGCATAACCCTGTCCCCAACTAGATTGCTTAAAGCGCCACCCTATTTCAATATTTGTAAAATCGGGAGTTTGAGTAAAAAAGTGCATAGGCCTAACAAGCACCCACCCTATAAAAGAGTCCTCTTTTTTAAGAGTGACTTTCCACAGCCCCCAGCCTTTGTTTGCATTTTTATAGGCAAGCATTCTGGGGATCCCTATTTCTTTAATTTGTTTTAATGTCGAAGGCGTTCCTCGGTTTATGTATTTCATTACCGCGGGGTCTTGATCTAGTTCATGCAGCAGCGGCCAATCGTGTTCATTCATTAATTTGAAATTTAAGCGTGTTGTTACAGGTGTGTTCATCTTCGCTGTTCTATTATTAAGTGGAATTAATTATTTGTCTCTAAGGAGAGATAGCACATGAACAAATTAGCAGGTTTAGCTTTATTAGGCACTTTAATTACACTAACGGGCTGTGAAGATGCTCAGGAAGTACAAGAAGATGCAAAAGATAAAAGCGCGCAAATGCAAGAGCAGCTTGGTGATACATGGAACGATGTAAAAGATAAAGCCACAGAGCTTAAAAATGATGAGTCATTAAATGAGCTGCTTGAGCAAAGTAAAGCAATGGGCTTAGACATGTATGACGATGGCAAAGAGATTGCCGTTGATGCATGGATAAAAAGCAAAGAAGCAGCGGGTGAATTAACCGAAAAAACAAAGCAAAAAGCGCAAGAAATCGCTGAAGAAATTGAAGAAGCGCGTGAAGAACATGCTGAAAAACAGTAATGTTATTGATACTAATTCATTTAATTAAGTAATTTGCTTTGAGGTAAAAACATTGTTTAGTAAGTAAAAAATTGCTATTTAGGTGTTCTTGACAAGCGTTTTTAACGCACTTAGCGTGAAGCTTAGCCCCTTAAAATACTTAATTATTATTGCTGATTGGTATTAAATAGTATTTACAAAAAAAGGCTGCAAATAACATTATTTGCAGCCTTTTTATTTATGCGCTTATTACTATAATTAAATCGCTTCTTCGTCTTCTTCTGCAGTGCGTATACGTACTACACGCTCAACATCTGTGACAAATATTTTACCATCACCAATTTTTCCTGTTTGCGCTGTTTTTACTATTACTTCTATAGCGCGTTCAACATCTTCATCGGTTAGCACAATATCAAGTTTTACCTTAGGTAAAAAATCCACCATGTACTCAGCGCCACGGTAAAGTTCTGTGTGACCTTTTTGACGACCAAAACCTTTTACTTCACTTACAGTCATACCCGTAATACCTACATCTGATAGGGCTTCGCGTACGTCGTCTAACTTAAACGGTTTGATGATTGCTTCTATTTTTTTCATGCTCACTACTTATTAAAGCTTTAGTTGCCTCGATTTTAGACAATCATGGAGTTCATAGCAAACAAAGCAATTGAATTCGATGATAAAACAACCAAGCGTGGTATAATTACTTATAAGTCTGAATTATAAATCTTTCTCAACTAGCTATAATAATAACAAATGTAGTAGGTATAAATAATATGAAAAAATTCCAAACCGGTTTAACTTTATTAGAGCTCATGGTGGCAGTAGCCATAGTCGGTATTATCGCCTCTATAGCTCTTTGGGACAGTAGCGATATGCTTGAAGAAAACCGCGCTGAGAATTTCTTGCTTGAACTAAAGCGCAATATTAGCTTTGCTCGCTCACAAGCTGCCAGTACAGATGAAATTGTTGTTTTATGCCCTACTGGCCAAGGTAAAATTAAAAACAGCAGAGACACTTTCAACTGCAACAAAAAGTGGGACGAGAATAAAATTATAGTTGTATTTATCGATGTAGATAACGATGGGCACTATAACGGCGCTTCCGATACACTGCTTAGAGTCATGGAAGAAATATCAGATAACGACAAGTTAACCTTTACAGGAAATGAGCGTCGCTTGCGTTTTAATACCAGTGGACGAATTACCACAAACCCAGGTGACTTTGTTTTTTGCCCCAATGGTGGCACTGAAAATAATAAAGCGCTTACTTTATCGCAATCAGGTACTGCTTTTTATGCCGGTGACAGTGCAATTAAATGCGGTTAAAAAAAATACAATTTAAGTTGTCATATTTTTATCATTTACTACACTGAGCTAATACATTTTTTTACTCAGGGCTTCAGGGATGAGGTTATCTACCCAAACTCAGGCTGGCTATACGCTTTTAGAATTAATGGCATCTATTGCTATTGTGAGTATTGTTAGCCAAATTTCTCTATCGGTTTTTCCTGACTTTTTAGCGAAAAACCGAGCCGACAATCATGTTAATTTGCTGCACAGAAACATTAATTATGGCCGCCTTTACGCTATTGAAAATGGTACTTATGTTACTTTGTGTGCTTTAAAAGATAATCAATGCACTAAAGATGAGTGGGATGGGCAAATGTCGCTATTTATTGATAACGACAAGTCTACGTCATTAGACACCGACGACTTATTAATAAGCACATTTGAAAAAGTCCATGATGCAGATTCTATGCAATACCCCCGAAGTGCAATTACCTTTCGGCCCGATGGCTCTTTAAATGGTTTTCAAAATGGAACATTTATATATTGCCCAAATAAAGATAAAGCCAACCTTGAGGGGCTGGCTTTATCTGTCAGTCAAACAGGCCGTATACGAATTAAATCAACCGACAAATGTCAGAGCGACTAGTTAACCCGATTGAGTTAACGTCCCCAGCAATACTCAACATCTGAATTACCTTTACTGCCTTTTGCACCTTTATAGCCTGTGTCAGTAATTGTAATTTGCGTGCAGTCACCGTCGCCTTTTACAGCACCCGCAATAGGTTTTGCAGTAATTGTAAACGTATTATCGTCATCATCCACATCAATCGACAGCTCAAAATGACCGTTTTCTGTGGTCTCTTGTATACCTAAGTCTGAGAATGTCTCTGTGTACTCACGATTATCTACGAAGTACTGCTCTTGTTTGTTTGCAGCGTCTAAAAGCGCCGCTGCGGCCTCGGCTCGAGAAGAGCGTTTTACATACTCAGTATAATTAGGCAGTGCTATTGAGGCTAAAATACCTACAATAGCTACGGCTATCATTAACTCTATCAACGTGAATCCGCGTGCTTGTTTATTCATTAATATTCCTTAATCATCAATTTCATCATTTTCTTCACGTTTATAAATATAGGTTTGTTGGGTTTTAAAGCCAAACCCTACACTATCATCGTCATTCACTAATTGTACGGTACCATCTACAACCGTTAAGCCTGGGCCCATTATTTCTACTGGCTTCATTGGGTTTTGTGCATCTTCGCCTTTTATTCCCGGCCCAATTAGGTAAAACTGGCTTTCTTCGGTCACTTCAATGGTTGGGTTATCATCACAAAAGCCGTCGCCATTTCCATCGGCACAAGAGGGGCCTTCACCAAAGTACAATTGTGGTGTATCAGGTACATCATAGCTAGTGGTAAACTTTAAGTCGTCATATACCTTGGTGCCATAATGTAAATGGAACGCATACAACGAGCCGCCACCGCCACTTAACGAACATTGGTTCTCTGTAGAGGTTTCTGATGATGGAGTAAAGCTTGTATAGTAAGCGACACCGCCCACCACTGTGGCTGCTGCTAAAGATTTTTCACCGGTGCCTAATTCATAGCGCCAGCCTTTAAATTTAGCTAAATCGACTTCTAAATCAACAAACTCATCTACATCATCAAGAGCATTACCAAACGGGTCGCTGTTCATTAGCATTAAATCTGCTGGTTTAATCGCTGTAGGGGCGCTAGTGAATGACTGAGTTACTGTATTTTCATCTCTTATCATAAACAGCTGATCGTCTTCATTTGTACCTGTTGGTTTTGAGCGATTTCCGCTGCCTATTACAATAGCGTCATACGGCGTATCTAAACGTGTAATCACTGTTTCACCATTAATCGTTGTTTCACTTACTTTGCTATAAAGTGTACGCGCAACCAACGGCTGGTAAAAAAAGCGGCGGTCTTGGCTTGCTAAACTGCTACCTAGCTCTGCAAGTTTAAAGTGCGTAAAATTACTGGTGCTTGTGCCTGGCATGTCTATACGCCAAATATCGCCCCCGGTATCGGCAGCATAAATTCTGTCAATGTAACCATCGTAATCTGAATCAAGCGTAGAAACATTTGCTGCAATCGAGTGCTTGCCTTTAAATCCATTTTCGTTTGGCGTTAAAGCCCATACTTTTTTACCTGTTTCAGCTTCTACTATATAAATACCGCGACCAACCGAGTCTTCACTTCTTACCACGGCATCTTTATTTGTATCGTACCCTGCTCCAAAGACGAGTAATGGCTTATCACCAAATGCTTTTATGTACGCTATTTGGGGTTTGGACCACGTTTGAGCTAGCTCTTTAAAATCGCCAGTACCGCCTTCTATAGGGTTATCCCATAGTTTTTTAGGCTGATCGGGGTTAGTAATATCAAAGGCGTAATAGTTTTTTCCACCACGGCGCATACCTGCAAATGCCCACACGTCGTCACCATCGCTTGCATCAACAATACCATCGTTAATGCCTTCGTCATTTAAGCTTTTATCACTAAAGTAAACACTGATTGGGCCGTCCATCCCGTAGAGTTTACCGGTGTCTTCATTGCGTAAAGGCTTAATAATATCGTAAAGATCAGAGGGAATGAACGCCCAGCTTTCGGTCACTTGGTTATTGGTATCATCGTCTTTAAACATATGTAAAAAGCCGGCATTAGTACCAATCAATATACGTATGTCGTCATTGCCATAGTCGATTGCTACGGGCTTAGAATGTAAAGGGTCGCCAAAAATATCGCTGCGTTGATCGGTGTTTGAGCCATCGTTATCTTCATCGTCAACATCTATCCCCATTGCCCATTTTATATCTGAACTAGCTAGGCTAATCGGGTTATTGGTGACTAAATCTAAAATATCGCTCACAATATTAGTAGTAAACTCAACTATATCGCCTTGCTTATCTGTATAGAGGTTGCGTCTTTCTTCAGCTGGAGTCCCCGTGAGTGTAGCTAAATGATAGTTTACACCCCCTTGTGCGACTAAGTTACCATCGGCAGACTGGCCATCTGGCAACCAAAATGTTTTAGCATCGGTGTCGATTAAACCATCAGAATCAAGCGCTGTATTATCTGCAGAGTCAACTATTTCGCTGCCTGATACTTTTAATTTTTTTAAATTCCCACCCCATCGGGTGTTTGTTTCTGGGTAAAACATGGCAAAGTAAATGGCATCACGGCTACGTGTTTGGTCTACGTTGTTACTTGCTACCGAAGGCGAAGAGAAGCTATCGTTTACTTCACGAATACGAGAAATAGCACTATTTAGCGAGTTAGAAAGTTCATCTGGGGTACTTGCTGGTAAGTTTTCACCGCCACCCAATAAAGCAGCACGTCTTAAAAGCTCTTGCCCGCTTGCACTCATACCTGAACCAAAACCTATCGTGTATAAGCGGCCTGTTTCGTGGATATCGGCAGTGGCAGGGTATAAATCAACGGTAACATCACTTGTACCATGAATAATTTTAGCCATTTGGTGTAAGTAGTTACTGTAATAACTATCGGTATTCCAGTTTAATGGCTCTCCAAAGTACTTTTCGTGTTCATCACTAATATCACTATCGCTGCCGTTATCGTTTGACGGATCTCCATCAGTCATATAAATAATGTTGATTGAATTATCGCAACGAGCCGCTTCAGCTTCACTGTCTGCAAAGGGCGATATATAAGTATAACTTGTTTGGGTATCTATATAGGTTTTACATTTTATTTTTGGGTTCCACCAGGGCCCAGTATTGTAACAATATTCTTTCTCTTCTTGAGTTGTTACCGTTTCTTCTACGCTTGTATCTCGCTCAAAGGTAGAGGCATCTAGGCCATACCCCACCCCTTTACCAGTAATATACAGATAAGCTTCCCATAACGTTTCGGTTAGAGGCGTGCCACCATTGGCTGGAAGAGCTGCGATGGAGCTGCGCACTATAGACGAGTCACTACCAACACCATTTACAACATAGCCGCCCTCAGAATCACTTTTAAATCGCATCAAACCAAAATCAATAGAGTCTTCGTTATCTGATACCACTTTATTCATGGCAAATTGTGCTGCCGCAAGGCGACTATCTGCACATAAGTAGTAACCAGTTTGATTGCTATAGCCACAACTATTACCATTAGAGGATGAAAACGCCATACTGCCTGATGTATCAAATATGAGTAAAACCCTTGGTTTCTCATCTAAATCTAAATCATGATTTACATAAAGCTCTATATCTTCAGCAACTGCTGAGGTGCTCAGTGCTAAACCAAGTAAAGAGACAAATGGCTTATTAAGATTAAATTTCATTCTAAATCCCCTTACTTATACTGGCCATTTCTTGAGCTACACCTGTTACAATTGTAAGTTCGTGCTTTGCTTTAGAGCCATATTGAATAGTGGTAGAAACTTGCAGCATGTTACACGATATACCGGCAGTAAAATTAAATCGGCGTGGGCACTCTAAATCAAGCGCCCCCTGATTTAGGTTTACCATTTTGCTTTGCATATCGTCGTGCGTGGCTATTACCATCCCTTCATCATCTGCGCCTGCATGAGTTGATACTTCATCTGGCGTTAAAAAAAACTGATTAGCAGCACCTTTGCTTGCCTCATCAGAAATCATTCGCTGTACTTCTCCAATAAGCTCATTTTCAGCGACTTCTCGCTCTTGAGCTGCATTGGTAATTTTTATATCTACACTACTGCTGCTCATTAGTGTAACGGCAATTCCCGTTACAGCAATAACCATAATAAGGGCTGTAATAAGTACAACACCTTGTTGTTTATTTGCGTGTTTACTTAGATACGCCATAAATTTGCTCCCACGTTATTTAAACGAATGGTGGTGGTAAATACTGTTCTTCTGTAAGTATCGGTAAAAGTAAGCTCTCGGGAGTCTTCATCTTCACCTAAAATATATGTTTGATTTTTTATTTTAAGGCCCGGATCTGGTTGCAATGCTCTAACTAATAAAAAAACCTGCACTGTTAGAATGCTTTTGCGGTTTTCCCAGTCAGAGTGCTGCATGTCCTCAATACTTCGGTACGAATCAACACGGCTATCACTGTCTGTATCTAAACCAAATACAAAGCGCATGTTTTCAACGCCCTCCATAATGGTTTCGGCCTTCATGTTGGCGCCATTTAAGCGTTTACGCATTAATGCTGGTACTGTAAGGCTTTTATTATTTACCGTATAAGTTTGCTCTGCGAGGTAATAAACATGATGGCTATAAGGCCACACCGTGGCATTAACGTTTAAACTACCCGCAGCTACAACGCCTCGGGTAAATTCTGCGCTTTCTTGCTCAGCTATAAAATAGTTTTCATCCGCTTGTGTTTCATTAGTGGCGCCATCTACCGTGAGCTGCTCACCTTGTAAAAACTTGATTTGTAAAATGTCAGTTCCTGCAATTGGCTTACTTATACAGTTAAGCTCACTTGTTGAACTGGCCTCTTTTGCATAAATAGTTCTGAAATTGCTAGAGGATGCTAAATCTGGAAAGCTGCCGTTATTAAGCCCTTCAAAGCAATCACCACCAGGGTTAGCTAACGTTTGTGTGTTTGCTGCAGTAAACGAATCATCATAATAAGTTCCCCAAAAGCCTACCTGCTCTATATCACGCTGCATAATATTAATGGCTAAGCGGCCTGACTCTTGTAACTCGCCTATTGTCATTGTGTCTTTTGTGGTTACTTTCATGCCAATATAGGTAAACATCACCCCACCTAAAATAAGCCCACCAATAAATAATGAAATCATCATTTCTATTAGTGTAAAACCTTTTTCTCTCATGTTAGCTCCTTAGGTATATATAGCTATTTAATGCAACCAAACGGCGTTTTTTATCGTCAGTACCGCATTTAAGCGCTTTGGTTTCATCATTGGCATTAAACTCTTGGCGGCCTTGCCAAGACACGATTACTTCAATATTAAACCCACGCCCACCCGTACCTGCTGCAGCCGTAGGGTTTATACATACAGTGGCATCATCGAGAGAGCCGGTGTTTTCGCGTGCACGAATAGCGCGTTTCCATTGCTGTAAATCAAGGGCTGCAACTTGCGCTGCAGTGCATGACCCACTAAAACAAGCCGTAGAGGTAGACGTTGATGTTTTACTGGTGAAAGTTTGCGTATATAAAGCAACTAGCTGTGCGGTATCATTTGCTCTAATGCGCTGAATAATATCATTTCCTAACGCTACCGCGGCTGCGCGTTGCATAGAGTCAAAGCTTGCCTGCTTAGCTTTTGCTTGCAGTGCAACAGCGCCTAATAAGCCAAAGCTTAAAATAATAAACGCAATCAGCACTTCAATTAAGGTAAAGCCTTTTTGAGGTTTTTTGTGGGGTGAATGCATAATAAAAACCAAATAAATTTTATCTGATTATAAGTTTATGCATTGAAAATGTAGATGCAATATATACTAGGACAAGCGGTTAAATTTGTTGATAAACGGTTAACAGCATCAAGCCAATTGAGCTTTGAGGATTAAAGTTACTCTACCTGGAGGCGATTTAACTCCAGCGCAATGCTGCTAATTTAGTGGGCTCAATAGCGGCCTCTGCCTTACTTAAAAAGCTAAGCAACCTACTAAAAATTCAACCAAAACATAACAGGCTCTAACTTAGCGCATTTTTTACTGTTTTTAGCTCTCGCCTACTTACGCTTAATTGCTCCTTACATCCGGCTAGTTCTACGCTATGTACACCAGGGCTTTGGGTATGCAAGGCAACAAGCTTTTGTTTGTTTATGAGCGTATTTCTGTGAATACGTAATAATTGCGTTGGGAAGCGTTGCTCAAGTTGTTTTAAGCTTTGCTCAATTAGGGCCTCGCCCTCTTGAAATACCATATTGGTGTATTTTTCTTGGGCATTAAAGTAATACACTTGATCAAGTTCAATACTTTTTATTGTGCCACCAAGCTGATAACTAATTTTTGTAGATTGCTGCTTTTGCATATGCGCTTTATTTAAACGCCCAACTTGCGCTAACACTTTATTTAATGCTTGTTCAGTAACGGGTTTTACTAAGTATCCTGCGGCACTAAGCTGTAGCGCATCAAGTGCATGCTCGGGGTAAGCCGTTACAAATACTATTGCCGGTGGCACACTCAGCGTATTTAGTTGCTGCGCTACTTCTAGGCCATTAATACCCGGCATATCTATGTCTAAAAAAACCAAATCGGGATGAACCTGCTTGATAATGGCAAGCCCCTGCGCGCCGTTATCACCTTCGCCTTTAACTAAAATATGCTCGTTTTGCTGCAGTAGCCGCTTTATTCTAGTGCGAGCTAGCGGTTCATCATCAATAATTACAACATTCATTGGGGGTTCTCAAACTGCTTAGGGATCACCACTTTTACTCTAAATACATCCTCTTTTTGTGTGATCGTTAGTTGTGCTTTTTCTTTGTAATATATAAACAATCGCTGGCGAATATTTTCAAGTGCCATGCCGTTATTTGGTCTTTTTAAAGCCTCATTATGAGTGATAGGGTTAGAAACAATCAATGTTAAATACCCTGTTGTGACGTGTAGCTCTACACTAATAACGGCCCCTGTTTCACTGGGCTCTACCCCATGGCATACCGCATTTTCTATTAACGGCTGAAGGGTTAAGCACGGAATACTAATATCTGGTAAATCAGCAGGCACTTGCCAATTAAGCTTTAAACGGTTGCCAAAGCGCCAAGTTTCCAGCGCAACATATTGTTTTGATAAGGTCAGCTCATCTTCGAGAGAAACGCGCTGCCCCGAGCGCATAGCCGCTTGCGACAACGCCGCAAGCGCAAGTATTGCTTGCTCTGCAGCATCGGCGTCATGGTGTGTTAGCTCGGCGGCGGTATTAAGGCTATTGTACAAAAAATGAGGGCGAATTCTGGCTTGCAAAGCATCAAGCTCCGCGCGCGAGAGCGCTTTTGTTTGCTGCTCTTTTTCAAAGTAAATCAGTAAAAACTGTACAAATAAAGCCGTGATCAAAAAAACAATTAAGCAGTTTCGTAATACAAAATAAATACTCGTTTCATTATTTGTAATATCTAAAAAGTAGCGGGCACACAGCACACTAAATAAAGCGGTACTGACTAAAAAGGAAATAAAAAAAGCAAAAAGCTGGGTGGTTTGCGGCTTTTTTTGTAAAACACCCCGAAAAGAGTATAAAGCAGAAATACTGACCAAAACGGTCATATGAGAAAATAAACTAATTACGCCAAGGCTTTGCCAGCTATCCCCTTCAACAAAAGGAGCAAACGCTAAGATAGTAGCAACAACTTGGGTAACAATAAGCGTGGCAAGTACCCCGCGCTCATTAAAAAGAGCCGAAAAAAGCAATGTTTCACCTTGCGGCAACTTGCTCATAACGGCTCTCCTTGTAATCTAAATAATTAATTTATATAGATTAACGCAGCTCAACAGGAACGGCAAATACGATATTCTCTTCTTCACCTGGGTTTTCAACTACCTGCTTGCCGCCTAGCTCTTTTAAGCGTGCAATAACTTGTTGTACAAGCACTTCTGGCGCAGAAGCCCCCGCAGTTACTCCCACAGCGTTAGTTTCACCAAACCACTGTGCTTCAACATTTGTTGCATCATCGATTAAATAAGCGGTTGTGCCCATTTTATCTGCAAGTTCACGTAAACGGTTAGAGTTAGAGCTGTTTTTTGCCCCCACAACTAATAGCACATCTACCTTGTCTGCTAAATCACGCACAGCATCTTGACGGTTTTGTGTCGCATAGCAAATGTCATCTTTACGCGGGCCATCAATTGCTGGGAATTTTTCGCGCAGCGCATCAATTACATCTGCAGTGTCATCTACCGAAAGCGTTGTTTGGCTACAATAAAATAGGTTATCAGCATTTTTAACGTTAAGTTTGGCAACATCTTCTGCGGTTTCTACAAGGTAAATACCACCGTCGTTATTGTCATACTGCCCCATAGTACCCTCAACTTCTGGGTGTCCATGGTGACCAATTAAAATACACTCAATACCTTTACGGCTCGCACGCGTTACTTCCATATGCACTTTAGTAACTAATGGGCATGTTGCGTCAAACACTTTTAAATCGCGGCGTTTAGCTTCTGAGCGTACCGCTTGCGATACACCGTGGGCGCTAAAAATAACAATGCTGTCATCAGGTACTTGGTCTAGCTCTTCAACAAATACGGCACCACGGTTTTTTAAACCATCTACTACGTAGCGGTTATGAACAACCTCGTGGCGTACGTAAATTGGCTTTTCAAAAATATCTAAAGCGCGCTCTACTATGCTAATTGCGCGGTCTACCCCTGCACAAAAGCCTCGCGGGTTCGCTAATAAAATATCCATTAGCCTTGCACCTCAATAATATCTACTTCAAACGTTAAACGTTGACCGGCTAACGGATGATTAAAATCTATAGTAACCGACTCACCTTGTACTTCGCGTACCAGTCCTGGCAGCTCAGTACCATCTGGCTGAGTAAAGGCAATAATTGCGCCGACTTTAGCTGGCGTTTCTGCACCAAATTTACTGCGTTCTACATAGTAAATATTATCTGGATTAGGTTGGCCAAAAGCATCTTCTGGTTCTAACTCAAACGTTTTGCTTTCGCCTGCACTTAAACCTAGTAAGCACTTTTCAAAATTAGCCGTTAAGCTGCCATCACCCATCGTTAACTTGGCTGGTTTATTATGCACCTTGGTTGAGTCTGCGGCAGAGCCATCTTCTAGTTTAATAGAAAAGTGAAAAATAACCTCTGAGTTTTCACCAATTACAGCTTGGCTCATGCTTTATGCTCCTTCGGACTTTCGCCTGTAAAGGCATCAAATAATAATAATGCGGCACCAATACAAATTGCACAGTCGGCAATATTAAATACTGGAAAATGCGAGTTTTTATAAAACACATGTATAAAGTCAATTACATAACCATAAGCAACACGGTCATATAAATTACCAATAGCGCCAGCGAGCACTAACGCATAAGCACTACATAATATTTTATTTGTCGCTGGTAAACGCTTTAACCACCACACTAATAGCGCACTAATAGCAATGGCAATAAAACTTAAAAACCAACGTTGCCAGCCACCCGCTTCACTTAAAAAGCTGTAGGCCGCTCCATAGTTATGTACGTAGGTAATACTAAAAACAGGTAGTAAATTAATCGACTCTTGATAAGCCATGGTATTTACAACAAGTGTTTTAGTGGCAAAGTCTATTACAAGAAGTAATAGACTTAACCAAAGCCACACTAAACCACTTTTTTGGGCTAGTTTGCTCACTGAGTAAAGCTCCTAAGCGAATTGACGCTTTTCACCTTCGCCGTCAACATTGCTTACACAACGACCACAAATTTCAGGGTGTGCAGGCTCTGAACCTACATCATCGCTGTAATGCCAACAACGCTCACATTTAGTTGCATCTGTGGCTGCTACGCTAATGTACAAACCTTCAATTTCGGTTGTTTGTGTATCACTTGGCTGGCTATCCACTGCAGATACAGTGACCGCAGACGTTAGTAATACAAAACGTAGTTCATCACCTAATGCTGCTAACTTATCAGCCAGTGCTTTTTCGGCGTATAAGTTAACGCTTGCTTGTAATGTTGCACCAATCACTTCTTCTTTTCGGGCTGCTTCTAGTACGCGGTTTACTTCGTCACGTACATTTAGAATCGCTTGCCAGTCATCGTTGCTAAATTGGCTGTTTGTCGGTGCGTGTAAACCGTCGTACCATACCGATGTAAATACGTAATCGCTACGCTCGCCCGGTAGTGCTTCCCAAATTTCTTGAGCTGTAAAACTCATAATTGGCGCCATCCAACGAGTCATTGCTTCAGCAATATGATAAAGCGCAGTTTGACAAGAACGACGTGCATGACTGTCGCTTTTTGCTGTGTACTGGCGGTCTTTAATTACATCTAAGTAGAACGAACCAAGTTCACCTGTACAGAAGTTCATTAGCTTTTGCGTTACTAATAGCATTTGGTAGCTATCGTAAGCTGCTAAAATTTCTTCTTGTAATTGGGCTGCACGGCCAACAATCCACTTATCAAGCTCAACCATATCATCAACAGCAACTTGGTCTGTTTTTGGATCAAAACCACTTAGGTTAGCTAACAAGTAACGGCTAGTGTTACGAATACGGCGGTAACGATCTGCAGAGCGTTTAAATATTTCATCCGATACCGTCATTTCGGCGGTGTAATCGGTAGAGGCTACCCATAAACGTAAAATGTCAGCGCCAAGTTTATTCATCACGTTTTGTGGTGAAATAACGTTGCCTAACGATTTTGACATTTTGCGGCCGTTTTCATCTACGGTAAAGCCATGCGTTAGTACTTGCTTGTAAGGTGCGTGACCGTTAATAGCAACTGAGGTCATCATTGATGACATAAACCAACCACGGTGCTGATCAGAACCTTCTAGGTATAAATCGGCTGGGCCAACTAACTCTTCACGTGCATCAACAACACACGCATGTGTTACGCCCGAATCAAACCATACATCTAACGTATCTTGTACTTTCATGTATTGCTTGGCATCTTCTTCGCCTAACAAGGTGGCAGGGTCTAGGTCATACCATGCTTGAATGCCTGATTTTTCTACCAGCTCTGCAGCTTGCTCAATAAGCGCTTGCGTATTTGGGTGTAAAGCACCAGTGTCTTTATCAACAAATAAAGCAATTGGCACACCCCAAGTACGTTGGCGTGAAATACACCAATCTGGGCGACCTTCAACCATGTTCGCAATGCGGCTTTCGCCCCACTCTGGCAACCATTGGGTGTTTTTAATTTCGCTTAACGAGTCTTGACGTAAGTTAGCCTGATCCATGCTTACAAACCACTGCGGTGTAGCACGGAAAATAATAGGCGTTTTGTGGCGCCAACAATGCGGGTAGCTATGCGTAAGCGCATGATGATGCATTAAAGCACCACGCTCTGTTAGTACGTCAATTACACTGGCATTTGCTTTAAATACATGCTGACCAGCAAATAATTCTGTATCAGGTAGGTAAACGCCATTCGCGCCTACAGGGTTTGCTACTTCAAGATTGTAATTTAAGCCTGCCGCGAAATCTTCTTGACCATGGCCTGGCGCGGTATGTACCACCCCCGTACCTGAGTCAGTAGTTACGTGGTCAGCTACAATTACCGGTACATCAAAATCGTAAAATGGGTGAGCAACGTGTAAGTTTTCAAGTGCTGCACCCTTAACATAACCTAGTACGTGGAAATGATTAAAGCCATAACGGTCCATTGCATCTTTAACAAGCTCTGAGCCTAAAATTAAACGCTGCTGTGAGCCTTCATCATCTACTTGTACTAAGGCGTACTCTAAATCTGCATGCACTGCTACCGCACGGTTAGCGGGTAAAGTCCACGGCGTTGTAGTCCAAATAACAGTACCTACACTGCCTTGGCCTTTATGGCCATCGGCTAAATCAAAGGCATTAACAACCGCGTCTTGATCTGCAAATGTAAAACGTACGTCAATCGCTGGAGATTGCTTATCTTGGTACTCTACTTCGGCCTCTGCTAATGCAGAGCCACAGTCTGTACACCAATGCACAGGCTTTGCACCTTTATGAAGGTGGCCATTTTTAATAATACGACCAAGCACGCGAATAGCGTTTGCTTCAAAGTCATAGTTCATTGTTAAGTAAGGTTTGTCCCAATCGCCAAACACACCTAAACGTTTAAAGTCTACTTTTTGACCTTCAACTTGCTTTTTAGCGTAAGCACGGCATTTTTCACGAAACTCGCTCGCGGTTACTTTAACTCCTGGCTTGCCTACTTTTTTCTCAACCATTAACTCAATTGGCAAACCATGACAGTCCCAACCAGGCACATAAGGTGCATCAAAGTCAGATAAAGTTTTAGACTTAACAATTATGTCTTTTAAAATTTTATTTACTGAATGGCCTAAATGGATATCGCCGTTTGCATACGGAGGGCCGTCATGCAAAATAAAGGTCTTTTTACCTTTTTTAGCGCTGCGAATTTGACCGTACAGGTCGTCTTCATACCATGCTTTAAGCATTTTTGGTTCACGTTGTGCCAAATTGCCACGCATTGGAAACTGTGTTTCCGGTAAATTCAAAGTATGTTTGTAGTCGCTCATTAATCCTACTTTCCGTATCTATCGGCTACCTAATTTAAACCAAAACACTGTTTTGCGGCGGCAACGTCGGTTGCAATTTGTGCCGTTAACTGTGTTAATGTCTCGAATTTTTTCTCATCGCGAAGTTTTTTTATTAACTCCACGTGCATAAACTGTCCATATATATCTTGTGCAAAGTCAAAAAGATGAACTTCTAACAAAGCACGAGTTCCATTAAAAGTGGGCTTGTTACCAATATTGGCTACCCCATAAACGTGTTTTCCGGCAATGTTTGCTTTTACGGCAAACACCCCATTTACAGGGCAAACTTGGCGTTTAAGCGCTATATTTGCAGTCCGAAAACCAAGCTCTCGCCCTCTTTTCCAACCATGTATTACACGCCCTGAAATAGCATAATTATGCCCTAGCATTAACTTAGCATTTTCTAAGTCGCCTGCGGCTAATGCTTCACGTATTAGTGTGCTGCTTACTCTAGCATTTAATTGGCGAAAACTCGCGGTGCTTTTTACATCCATGCCCGCTTGTTTGCCCATACTGAGCAGTAAATTAAAATTCCCTTGGCGCTGTTTACCAAATTTAAAATCATCACCTACTGTGAGTGCTTTAACGCCTAGCTTTTTAATTAAAATATCACTAACAAATTGCTCTGCATGCATATTGGCAAATTGTTGGTTAAAGCTAATACAAATAACCCGCTCAATACCTAGGTTACTTAGTAATCTGAGTTTGTCGCGTAACCGAGTAAGTCGAGCTGGCGCATTGTTTTTAGCAAAAAACTCTTGCGGCTGCGGCTCAAATAACATCACGGTACTGGGTAAGTTATGTGCTTTGGCATCCGCTAACAGCCCTTTTAACACTTCGCCATGGCCTAAATGCACACCGTCAAAATTACCAATAGTCAACACACAACCATAATGTTGCGCTCGAATATTGTGTATACCTCTAATTAACTCCATGCCACCTAATGCCTTTTTCAGCGAGTATTATTAACGACTTTAAAATCGTTCAAAACCACAGGGCTGCCGATTATAATCTTTTTTTTAGTTTGATTCAGTAGTTGCTACACTTTTTATCGTATTTAGTCTTACACCAAGTAAAAACAGCACCGCAAAGTAACTTATTGCAGCAATCACTAGCAATACAATTAACAACATTACTTGCTCATAAAAATGCCATGTAGCCCAATAATAAAGGCTGCTGACGTACCACGTTAAAGCGCCCATTACCAAGCTTGCTACTATGCACTTTACGCTAAAGCGCAGGCTCATTGCAGAAAACTGATACACGTTTTCTTTTTTAAGTTGCCTGTAAAGTAAAAAAGCATTGCAGCTGGCCGACATAGACGTTGCTAAAGCAAGCCCTAAATATCCTATAAACGGGGCTAACATAATATTAAATACCATATTAAGCACCAGCGTAATAATACCAATGCGCACAGGTGTTTTGGTATCTTGGCGCGAGTAAAAACCCGGCGCTAATACTTTAATAAGCATAAAGCTAACTAACCCTACCGAGTAGGCAACCACCCCTAGGCTTACCGCTTTAACATGATCAACATCAGCGTCTTTAAATGCGCCGTGATCAAATAACACAGTAATGATAAGCGGGCTTATAATCATTAAACCAACCATGGCGGGTATGCCTAAAAAAATCACAAAACGCACACCCCAATCTAACGTATGTTGAAAATCACTGAGCTTTTTACTGCTATGCAATTTAGAAAGTGCGGGTAAAATAACAGTGGCAATACCAATACCAAATAAACCAAGTGGAAACTCAATTAACCTATCTGAGTAATAAAGCCATGCGATAGAGCCCGTCATTAATAGCGAGGCAATCATGGTGTCGAGCAGGAGGTTAATTTGGCTTATTGAAACACCAAATAATGCCGGTAGCATAAGCTTACGCACTTTTTTAACGTTCTCGTCTTGCCACGCCCAACGAGGACGTGCCAGCATTTTTGCTCGGTATAAAAATGGTAACTGAAACAACAATTGCACCACCCCGCCCACAAATACACCAATAGCTAACGCATACGCCCCCACGCTAAATTTGTCGTGCAATAAAATGGCGCAGGTAATAATTGAAACATTAAGTAATACGGGCGTAAAAGCAGCCACTGCAAAGCGGTTATACACATTCATTACTGCACCGCTAAGTGCTACCAAACTAACAAATAACAAATACGGAAAAGTTAACTTTAATAAGGAGCTTGCCAGCACAAACTTTTCTGCATTAGGGCCACCTTGCCACCAATCTATAAACCAGCCAGTACCAAATAACGCGGCAATAACAGGCGAGGCAATAACGCCAAAAATAGTCACGCAAAGCAAAATAGTGCCCAGCGTACCGGCAGCCTGTGCTACAAATAACTTAACTTTATCATCGCCATGGTGTTCTTTAATTTCACTAAGTACAGGCACAAATGCCTGAGCAAAAGCCCCCTCAGCAAATAGACGGCGTAAAAAATTGGGAATACGGTTAGCAAACAAAAAAACATCAGCAGCTGCACTAGCACCTAATAAGTTTGCAACGACAGCGTCTCGTACTAACCCTAAAATACGCGATATCATTGTCATACAACTTACAATCATACCGGAGCGAAATAATCCTTTTGACACCTTAAACCTACTTAAAAACCTTTAGTTAGCGCAATTATGCCACAGTCTTTTTTATAAATCGCTTTAAAGCACTAGGCTGGGCGTCTGTGCTTTGTTACAATAGCGATATTAACTGCTAAAGCGGCAAATTGATGTTCGTTATAAGGAGCAGTTTTTCTTGAGTTGTTAAATTTAAATTGACATTCATGATAAAAACAGGCATATTCCACGGCCTTTAATTTAAGCTTTATTTAAGATTGTTAGGAGCAAACCTTGGCTAACATCAAGTCTGCAAAAAAACGCGCTATCACTAGCGAAAAAAACCGTCAGCACAACGCAAGCCGTCGTTCAATGATGCGTACTTACTTCAAAAAAGTAACCGCTGCTATTGAAGCTGGCGATAAAGAAGCTGCACAGCAAGCTTTCTCTGTTGCTACACCTATCCTAGACCGTTACGCAACTAAGGGTCTAATTCATAAAAACAAAGCAGCTCGTCATAAGAGCCGTTTAGCAGCTAAAATTAAAGCGCTATAATTTGTTTTATGATTAAAAAACCGGCCTAGGCCGGTTTTTTTATATCTAAAATTTGGTATTTAGCAATCCGCTAAACTTTAAGCTAATTTAACGCATTACTATTAAAGCTGGTTAAACGTTTTCCAAATCGGGATAAAACTTTTTCAACATGGCCGCAATTTTTTTAGGCGTAAATGGCTTAACCACAAATCCTTTAGCACCTTTATCGATGGCTTCTTTAACATTTTCGACTGCTGAATGGGCCGACACCATCACCACATTAGTTTCAGGGTTAATATCATTAATTTGCGCGATTAACTCTTTACCATCGCCGTCAGGCAGTTCAATATCTAAAAAAATCATATTGTAATTAGCTGCTTGGCATTCGCTAATGCATTGTTTAGCCGTTGAAGCCTCTTTAACGTTTTCTATTCCTAAGTGCATGAGCGTTTGGCTCAAAAAACTACGCACTGTGCTAACATCATCTACTATTAAAATTGATAGCTGCGTATCCATGTATCTTCCTCGTAGGCTAAAAGCATTGTATAAGTTATTATATAACTAGATATTTAATCATTTTATTATAGAGACCTACGCTCAAAAGGCCAGATTTGCTTTATGTCAAACAACACAAAAAAACAATCATTGCTTGGTAAAACACCACAAAAAAGAAAACCCCCTGTAAAAAAGCCCCGCAATAGGCCGCAAACAGCACCGCAATCTTCAGCTAACCCAACATCAACCCCAGCGGAGCAGCCTGTAAAGTCTAAAAAAGGGTTACTTATTACGCTGGCTATCATTTTTGCCGTAGCCATTATTTTTCCAAAACCAACTTTGCTCACCTATAAAAAATTAGGGTTAGTGAGCGAAAGTATTTATTGGCCTGGGGTCTTTGGGTATGGCCGTACATTACTTGATTCAAACTTACACCCGCAGCTAGACGAGAAGCGCAATGCCCTTTATTTATGCGCAGATATGAAGGCGCCGCAAAGCTGTCAAAAGTACCAACTAATAAAAAATAATGGCTTTTTTGCAGCACTAGCTAGCTATATTTAGCATTAAAAAAACTAATCTGAAAATTTAAAATTACTTGGTTGAAAGGTGTGCAAAAGATCAACATAATGGCGCTCCTTTTTTCAACAACTGAACTATTGAAACGACCATGCTAAACGAGCTAGATTGGCTTTTAAACACTGTATTACTTGCACTAGGTTTAGGTGCATTCTTTATTAACCACATAACAATACTGCGTGTTGCAGCGATTAGTGCATGTGGTCTGTTATTTTTGTCTTTTAGCTTGGATTTAATGTCGTCGAGTGTTATTTCGAATATGAGTTTAGTGTTGATCAATACATTTTACTTGTTCAAAGTGTATACGTTTGGACAATTTAATGTAACACAGAGTTAACATTTCCCCTTAGAATATTTTATAGCCCAGCCTTGCTGGGCTTTTTTATTTGAAAAAATTAAAAGGCTTGGGGAACAGATTGAACTAAGATAAAATTTATCTCGTATTAATCCTCATTTAGGTCTTACTATGTCTTTATCTGATTTCGATTTATTTTTATCTTCTATGGAAGATGTAAAACCTATAAACCACGATACTGTAAATCCCCTTGCAAGTAATCCCAGTGCCACCCTTGCCCAACAAGAAAAACGCAAAGCTGCCGAGCTTAGCCTTGCAAATGACGAAAATTACTTACAATCTGAGCATGTAGAGCTTTTAGACCCGCATGCATTACTCAGTTTTAAAAAAGATGGCGTACAAAGCGCAGTATTTAAAAACTTACGCTTAGCTAAATACCAAGTTGATGCCACATTAGATTTGCATGGCCAATTACTTAAAAACGCACGCACAACATTATTTAACTTTATTACTGATTGCCACCAGCGAAACATTCGCGTTGTATTAGTTCGCCATGGCATTGGTATAAAAAATAAAGCTAAGCCCGGTATACTAAAGAGCTATGTTAATAAGTGGCTACAGGCTCTACCCGCGGTATTAGCGTATCATACCGCTTTAAAACACCATGGTGGCAGTGGCGCAACGTATGTGTTGCTTAAAAAAAGTGATGAGAAAAAGCATGAAAACCGAGAGGTCCATGCTAAACGGTACTAATTAACTTATTTAACTAAATACCAGTAACGAAGCGCACTTTAGTAATTAAATGGCCTAATGAAAAGTGGGTACTCTTTAATGGTCTGGCTTTATTAGGCCAAAAACAAATTAACAGAGCCCACTTTTTATAATTTGCCTGCAAATGCACTTATTCACTTTGTGAAGTTTGTGAACTTTTGCTTTGTGGCACTTGATCGGCACTTGCTTGGTTAAACCAAGCAGACACGCCTAGCACTATAATAGAAACCACTACTAAACTTAGTTTTACTCCGCCTTGACTTGATTTCATACGTTACTCTTATTATTTTTATTTTAGTGACTAAACTTCACAATAATTAAAATTACAAATGTTAACAAGCTGTTTGTTAAACTGTTTTGCTATCTATTAATAACCTTTTGTTCTATTAACCCGATTATTTAATGTAAGGCCGCTTTTTAAGCGATTAATATTTTCTGCAATTTGCTCTGTTACGCTATTTAAATCAGATAACGCGGCGCAGTGTGGTGTAATCGTTATTTTAGCGTTATGCCAAAATGGGTGGTCTTGCGGTAGCGGCTCTTGGGTAAATACATCGAGCGTGGCAGCCCTTAACATTTCACTGTTAAGTGCGTTTATTAAATCTTGCTCTACTAGGTGCTCTCCTCTGGCAACGTTAATTACACACGCATGAGCCGGTAACTTAGCTAATAAATCGGCATTAATAATACCCTTAGTATCTTTTGTTAGCGGCAGTAGGCATACCAAGTAGTCAATTGTGGGCAGCATTTCATTAAGGCCTTGCTGCTGAGAATATAGATGCACCTGCTCATCACTTTTTTCAGTTTTTGACCAAGCGCTTACCGTAAAGCCATTCAGGGTTAGTTTTTTGGCGCACGCTTTACCTAGCTCACCAAAGCCTAAAATACCCACGTGATTATATTTATATGCGCGCTTAGGTTTATAGTTGCATTGTGATTGCTTAACAAAATACTCTTTTAAACGCAGCTTGTGCGCAAATACATGGCCTAGTACGTACTCTGCCATATCTTGAGCAAGCTCAGTATCAACAATGCGAACCACGTCTACCTCTTTAGGCAATAAAGACATATTAATACTATCTACACCCGCCCCAAACGATGACACCGCTTTTAAGTTAGGTAATTGCTGCCACAAATCATCTGGTGCATTCCAGGCTAATACAAACTCTACATTGTTGAGCTTTTGACACTCTGGCCATTGGATTATTTCTTCATTGGGTAATAGCTCTTTTAGCTTTGCAATTAGCTTTGTATTATCTCGCCCGGTAATGGCTACTAATACCGACATAGAAGCTCCTAATTTTATTAAATAAATTTTATCTACACTAATAAACAACTGAGCAGCTCGTTATGTGCTCTTTAAAAAGTCACACAACTGCAAAGTAAATGTCACACCCTTTTTTTACTCTAAACAGGATGGCGAATAGGCCTAATTGTAAATGAGGTTAATATGATAAGCGTTGATAAAGTAATAGCTGCAAACTTACCACAATTAGAGAACTCCCCTAAAGTAAAAGGTTTAGTTAAAAAGGGGCTTGGCTACTTATTACATGAACAAGAATTTGTCGCCTTTGGCGATGCTTACCCCCATTTACAAGGACTAGAGTTTGTTGAACAAGTGCTTGATGAGCTTGACTTTGATACCCGCTACAAACCAAAGCAAATTGAAAACATACCCAGCGAAGGTAAGTTAGTTATTGTGGCTAACCACCCCATTGGCTCGCTCGACGCACTTGCGCTGATAAAAGTACTTTCCAGCGTTAGGCAAGATTTAAAAGTGGTTGCCAATCGCATGCTAATGTCGGTCACCCCTATGCATTCATTGCTGTTGCCAGTAGATAATTTATCGGGAACCAGTAAAAAACAAGAATTAAGTAATATACAAAAACACTTAAAAGATGAAGGTGCGTTACTTATTTTTCCTGCGGGAGAGGTCTCGCGTTTAAGCCCTACCGGTATTAAAGATTGCAAGTGGAACAGTGGCTTTTTACGCATGGCTAAAAAAGCAAACAGCCCTATTTTACCTATTTATATAAAAGCTAAAAACAGCCCGCTTTTTTATGGCACCTCAATGATTTACAAACCACTTGCGAGCTTATTATTAGTAAAAGAAATGTTTAAGCAGCGACAAAAGTCATTAGAGTTTGAAATTGGTGCTTCCATTCCGCCTGAGTCATATTTAATCGAAAACTTAAAAGATAAAGAAATCGTTAATCTCATTCGCAAACAACTTTATCGCCTTACCACTAAAAAGCCCCTTCCCCTTAAAACCCAAACCCCTATTGCAATACCCGAGTGCCGCAAAGAGCTAAAAAAAGCCATAGAGAGTTGTCAGTTATTAGGCAAAACACAAGATGGCATGCATATTCATTTATATCAATACACTGGCAGCTCACCAGTGTTTAGAGAGCTTGGGCGACTGAGAGAAATTGCCTTTAGAGCGGTAGGTGAAGGCAGCGGAAAACGTCGCGACATCGACAAATATGATATGGATTATCAACACTTAGTGCTATGGGATCCTACACAGCTAGAATTAGTGGGTGCATATCGCCTTGCTTGTGCAAAGGAAATAATAGAGAAACATGGCCGAGAAGGCTTATACACCGATAGTTTATTTAGTTACACACAAGCAATGAAACCGTATTTAGAGCAAGGTATAGAACTTGGCCGCAGCTTTGTGCAACCTAAATATTGGGGGCGTAAAAGCTTAGACTACTTATGGTACGGTATTGGCGCATTTATTAAAAACTACCCGCAATATCGTTACTTATTTGGCGCGGTGAGCGTCTCTAACGCCTTGCCTGAACAAGCAAAAGCCATGCTTGTGCATTACTATCAACATTATTATAAATCAGAGCAACACCTCGCCACCCCCAATAACGAGTTTAAATTAAGCGAGCAACAACTCACTCAGTGTAAAACTGTTTTTAGTGGCAACGATGTAAAAGAAGACTTTGTAGAATTAAAACATGTACTGGCCAATATGGGGGCACAAGTTCCTACGCTATTTAAGCAATATACTGAGCTGTGCAAGCCTGGCGGCGTAAAGTTTTTAAGCTTTAGTATCGACCCCGACTTTAACAACTGTATTGATGGGTTAGTGCTGGTAGATTTACAAAACGTAAAAGAAAATAAAGCCAAGCGCTATTTAGGCTAGTCAAATAAAGCAGCGAAGTGATTCTCGCTGTTTATTTTTATTGGGCGATTACTATTTATGGCTAAAAATTCGTGCTAATAAGTCTGTGTAAATGGCCTCAATTTTAAGTAAATCATCAACCGGAACATGCTCGTTTACCTGATGAATAGTACTATTTTTAACGCCGCACTCAATAACTTGGGTATGCTGGTTTGCAAAAAATCGGCCATCAGAAGTACCGCCACTGGTACTTAACATAGGGTAACTCCCTGTTTGCGCATAAATGGTGTGCTCTAACTGCTGCAATAAACTCCACCCGTTTGTTGGTGCCGTATAATAGGGCTCACACGCTCGCTCCCATTCAACCTCCAGGTGCTGAGCGTATTCACTCAGCGCCGCTGATATACAGTGCTTTATTGCATTACTTGTATAACCATGGCTATATCGCACATTAAAGGTAATTTCGCATTGGCTAGGCACTAAATTATCAACAACATTATTTATATTAATGCCGGTCACTTGCAAGGTGGTTTTAGAGCTTGGCTCATCGTCAGCCCATGTTAAATTACTTAAACAATTTACAATATTACCCGCAATATGCGCAGCGTTTATAGTGTTCTGTGGGTAGGCAACATGTCCGGCCTTGCCGTGTACTTTTATACGAGAAGAAATAGCGCCTCGGCGACCATTTTTAATTGTATCGCCTACGTGTGTAGAGCTTGTCGGCTCACCAACAATACAGCCATCAAGCTGTATATTATTTTTTGCTAAACGCGCGGCTATTACCTCTGAGCCAAATTCTGCCTCTCCTTCCTCATCGGAGGTAATAAGCCAGTAAAAACGCCCTTTTTTATTTTTAGTATCTTTTAATAGTGCCTTAGTAGCACCAAGCATAGCCGCCACGCCGCCTTTCATATCAGCTGCGCCGCGACCATACACGGCATTATTAATAATATTGCCGGCAAAAGGCGGGCTTAGCCAGTTGCCCGACTCGGCGGGCACAACATCAATATGCCCAGAAAACGCAACACATGGCCCTTCTTGCTCAAAACTAACGTAGGCAATTAAATTAGTAACGCCTTCACAAATAAACTGCTCACAGTTAAAACCAAGCGCAGTTAACTCATTGCTAAGCCAATCTATGGCACCGCCTTGGTTAGGCGTTACAGACTCAAACCTAATAAGCGTTTGCGTATTTTTTACCACCGCGCTTAAAGGCTTACTTACACTGTTTTGCGATACTTTTGCAACAGACATAACAACACACTCAATAACCATAAGAGAGATTATTAAAGCGCGAGAATATGACCAAATAATGGCAAAGTTAATACAGTGCGATGACCGTTAAATACATAGCTGTGTCAATTAATTAAAATACTTTTTGCACTGACTTTAATCTAAATCAAGAAAAGGGTTCACATGCTTCAAACATTTTTGAAACTTTGATCTAGAACAGGTTTTCAACGCTCGGAGATTGTAATAATAGCGTCAATCAAAAAGTAGTTATTGGAGCTCAACATGAAAACCCAAATCAGCATTGCATTACTTACCTCTTTACTTGCTATTACCCCTGCAGCGCACGCTAACCTTAGCGTTAATGTTGGCGCTATTAATGTAAATCCAGATAACAGCAGTTCGGCAATTAACGAAGCGCCAACACTGGGCCTCAAAGGCGACTCTGACACGCAGCTAGGTATTACAATCGATTATGCATTTAACGATAAGTGGGTGGTAGAGCTTATTGCCGCTACGCCGTTTTCGCACGATGTAAATGGCGCGGGTGGGTTAGCTGGCAATAAAATTGCCGACATCAAACAGCTTCCGCCATCATTGGTTGCGCAATACCACTTTTTAGATACAAGTTACGCGCTACGCCCGTTTATTGGTGTAGGGTTAAATTACACCACCTTTTTTGACGAGCAGCCTTCTCAAGCGCTAAAAGCAACCCTAGGCACTGATGATGTTGAAGTAAAACTCGATGATTCGTTTGGCTTTATTGCACAAGTAGGCGCTAACTATAAAATCGATCAACATTGGGGGCTACATGCCATGGTATCAATGATTGATATAGATACCGATGCCACAGTGTATGCAAACGGTGCAAAAGCCCTTACATCAACCGTTGAGCTTGACCCAGTCGTTGCCATGTTTGGTGTTAGGTACAGCTTTTAATTAAATTTGCAGCACCTATGTTCTATGTGTTTAAGGCCGAAAGGCCTTATTTTATAAAAATTATTTAGGAAGGTTATTCACCTTTTTTTGCTCAAGCATTTCTTTCCAGTGCATAATTTCGCTTGGTAAAATAGGCGCTACACCATCAAACTCGGCTACTTCAAGCATTTCTTCAATACTGACAATGCCTTTTTTGTTTTTAAACACACCGCGCACATACGCTATTGCATGCAGGCCACGTGCAGAATGAAACTTTTGTTCAATGTAAAAATATTTATGATCCCACCCCACCAGCTTGGTACTAATGGTATAACGCTGCATAGGTTTAATATCGCGAATATAAGTAATGGCTGTAGCATTAACAATAGGAAACCAACGGCGCTTCATTACTTGTTTTAATAGACCAATTCGCTCAATCATCCAAGTGCGTGACAAGTCCATCATAGCCAAATAACGCGAGTTTGTTAGATGCAGGTTTATATCGCAGTCTGTTGGTAGCGCTTTGTAATCAATATCAACAGTATCAAGTAACTGTTGGTAGTCGCGGTTGCGCTTAATTTTAAAAAATAATAAAAGAAGTCTAATATATAAGTTCACGAGAAGGTCTTACCAGTATAAAGTTAACTCAGTGTAACATAGCCACTTGTTAAGGCGAATGTTCTGTTTTAATCTCAAATTATAAATATAAAAAAGTCATAGTATGAAATATAAATTAGCGACACTTTTCACAACCAGTTTATTATGCATTAGCACCAGCGCACTGGCCGATTTTACAATTAAAGGCCCAGGTACGGTAACTTACCCAACAGGTATAGAAAAAACCTTTAATTTTGGCTTTGCATGGCAGCAGCAGCTTGGTAAATTTTCGATAGGTAGCAAAAGCTACGATATGTCGCAATTACCTAACTCATACTCGGTAGCAATCACTTTAGCTAAAGACGATAGCCAAGTGTGGGTACAAGAGTTTAATAATGGCTTTATTGAAGCGTTTGATTGGCAAATAGGTAAACATACTGTCAGTTTAAAAAAGCAGCAATTTAAAGACCCCGTAAAAGGCAATTACGTGATTGAGCTGAATGGCCGCAGTTACTTTTTTACTCGTAATAACGCAAGCATAGTGATTAATTTTGATGAAAATGGCATAGAAACTATCGCCATTGATGGGGTTACTAAAAACATGGGCACTAAGAGCTAGTGCCCAGTAAAGCGGCTATTAAACTTTAACAGTTTTGCGATTAATACCGTAATCTCGTAGTTTATTTGCCACTGCAGTGTGGCTAAGCCCTAAACGCTTAGCTAATTGTCTTGAGCTTGGGTAAGCCGGATACAATTTGCGTAGCAAGGTTGCTTCAAAACGTTTTACAGCTTGATCTAACGACCCTTCAAAATCTGACTCTAAGTAGCCTAAATCGTGGGTAAAGGTGGGCAATTGCAAATGCTCTACACGTAGCTCGCTATCATCAAGTAACGACACCGCCCGATAAATTGCATTTTCTAGCTGGCGCACATTACCTGGCCACGGGTACTCTTGTAAAAAGCGTAAGCACTCTTGTGATAAAAGCGGAATTGCGTGGCCGTTTTGCTGTGCGTACTTTTGAATAAAGTGCTCGGCTAATGGGCCCACATCAGCTTTACGGTCTCTCAGTGGTGCAATCTCTAATGTGAGTACATTAATTCGATAGTATAAGTCTTCTCTAAATACGCCCTCTTGCACCATCGCGGGTAAATCTTTTTGTGTGGCTGCAATTATACGCACGTTTACTTTTACTTCGTTTTCGTCGCCCACTTTTCTAAATGTGCCGTCTTGCAAAAAGCGCAACAGCTTTGTTTGTAGCTGTGTAGACATTTCGCCGACTTCATCTAAAAACACAGTACCGCCATCTGCTTGCTCTAGGACCCCGCGTTTAGGTGCGGTGTTTTCTTCATATCCGGCGTAACCAAATAATTCAGATTCAGCCACATCATCGGGCAAAGATGCGCACGAAAGTGCAATAAACGGCTTAACCGAACGATTAGAGGCATAATGGCACGCACGAGCAAGGAGCTCTTTACCTGTGCCAGTTTCTCCGGTTATTAAAATGGGGGCTTCTAGCTGCGACATTTTTCGTGCTTCGCGCACTACACGGCGCATAGCAGTACTAAAGTTGTGAATAGTTGCAAAGCTTTCTTGCCCGTAACGTCTAAAGGCACTGACCTGCTGACCAAGGCGGCTTTGCGATTTTATATTTATAACCGCACCAGCTAACACGTCACCTTCACCACCTTGCGGGACGGCAATCGGTAAAATATCGGCAATAAAGTCTTCACCGGCAACATCTACCCGGGTTGTTTGTCCAAGTACTTCTTTGCCTTCTAACCAACGCGTAAAGTTAAACCCTTTTAGTAGGTTATTAATATTGGCCCCTACCACTTCTTTTTCGCTCAACTGTAGGTCTTTACAGGCAGCGTCGTTACACAAACGTACCCACCCTTTTGCGTCAATCGAGATAACGCCATCGGGAAGTGCACGCAGCAGTGTATTTAATTCGTTATGCTCTCGCTCAGAGGGTAAAAAGGCGGTTGTGCGAACATCATGTACGCCATCAATCAAACGAATAGAAGGCATAATTTTTTGAAATTGCTCAAATTCAATTTCAGGAAAGCTTACATACATACGGCAATTTACCGAATCAACCTCAATCCCTTTTAAGTCAACATCGTAGTTTACTAAAATATTTAGGATCTCTTGGGCAATACCTACACGGTCGGCACAATGAATATCTAGACGCATACATCCTCGAATAAGGAAAAACTATATTAGCCGAATAATACGCTAACTCCGTTATTCAATACAGTAAATTGTAAACAAATTTGGACAAGCCACCGCCTTTATCGCTGTAAACTCACGCCTATAAACATCAAACTGTAATAACGTGCAGCTTAAAACTAAAAAACGCAGCGTGTAAGCTGCGTTTTAAAAGGGGTCGTGCATATATGCTATTAATTTTGCGGGTATGGGGTCCAGTCTCCGCCATCTAATTGAATATAAGGGCGCTTATTAACATACATCATTATTGTGTCAGCGTTTTCGGCTACTTTAGGTGCACGAGGCAGCGTATCAACTAAGTCGGCAATATTGCCATTACCTGCAAAAAAGTTTGTGCTAAGCACGCCACTAATTAGCTCCGATAAACCAAAGTAACTTGTTGATTCGCTTACAAGCGTTTGTGAATAGCTTTGTACATTTTTACCAATAAACTTAATCGCCACCGGAACAGATACAATACTTGGGCTTGGTATCTCACGAAGCCCAGCAAACTGCACTTTATCGCCTTTTAATGCTGCGCCGTGTTCAGGTACTATCATCAGCATGACATTACGGCCACGTTTTTCTAGGTTTTTAATAAACCCGTTAATATCGTTAAATAAGTTTTTATGTCTAATTGGGTAACTTTCAAGGCTACTCATGCGGGCTTGATTCGCTAGTTGATTGCCATCATGCAAGCTGGTGGTGTTGTAATACATAGCACATGGCGCGCAGTCTTCACCTTTATCATTTAACCATGAGTTTAGTACTGCCCCGTCTGAATAAATAGGTTTGTTGTCAAACCCGTATTGAGCTACAGGTAAGTTAGTTATATCGTAAGGCTGCTCATCTATTTTACCAAACTTTTTCACCAAACCTTTAAACTCATCAAAGTGGCCGTCGTGGTTCATAACCACATTGCTTTTGTAACCTAAGTTTTCTAAATTTTTAAACAAATGACACTGCTCTGGCGCATTTTCAAATAAGGCAGTTTGGCTTGTTTGACCACAACTTGCTCGTAGCAGGCGAATTGCAGCAGGTCCAGAGTAAGAAGTAGCCGAATTAAAATCAGAAAACACCACATCAAAATCGCTATATAAATCATCAAGGCTTACGCCAATAGCCTCTAGATCAGCCACGGCCATCGAGCAAATATTTAGTACTATGACATCAAATAACTCGCCATTATATTGCTGAGGGAATTGGCTTGCTAGCAAACTTTGCTGCTGATAAAACTCTTTTAATTGCTGATCAGGCGATTTTGCTTCTTGTGTTACCACCTGTGCTTGTGCACGAGGCGCTGCTGTTTGAACATTATTAGCCGCCACTGGCTGTGTAATTAAATTATCCTCGTTGTTTGTGCCCTGCCAAGCTACAAACATAAGCCCAACTATTGTTACGGTGGTAAAGCGTATCCACTGTGAGCAATACCAAAAGCACACAGTAATAACAAACAGTGCCAATAACATATCAACATTAATAACACGCGCCATGAGCTCTAAAAAGTAGCCAAAGCTAAAGTCTTGCACGTTACCAGCTTGGCGTGTTAAACGGTCTATAGGGGGCAACCACGAATCTTTATAAAGTAAAACAATGGCCATTACCGCGCCTAACCAATGTTTGGCTTTATTTAGTAAAGGGTGCGTGTAAGAAATAGCAAAAAAAGCTGCCAGCGCAGCATTTGCTAATAAGCCAAAGTCGATTGCACCATAATAAAAAAGTGCAAACTTAACTAAAAAATAGAGGTTCCACACCCCTAAGCCTGATAATTTCACTATTTACCCTTCTTTATTCTATTTGGTTTGTAAGGTTCGAGTACTTCATGTTTAAACGTAAGCTGAGCATAGTATTTTTTTATTTTTTTCAGTATCAACGACCCCGACATACATAAAAATACGCCAACTAGCATCGCTAAAATTGCTGTAATCAATAATTGATTGATACTCATACGTTACTCTTTATGGCCATTTTAAACGGCACAGCATCTGCGCGCTCGTTTTTAGTAAACTCTGGTGTTTCTAAATCAGCTGCAACACTTGCATCTATTTTTTGCGAAAATTTATAGCTTTCATTCTCTTTTAATTGGGCAGAGTAATCGGTTATATCTTGGCCCGCATAATAACGCCTAAGCTGTTTACATTCTTGCTGAATATAAAAATGATCGGAAATAATATTTTGCTGTGCAAAAAAATCGTTTGTTTCTAATTTAAACAAGTGCTTTATCGCATTGTTAACATCATTTTCGCGACACGCATGTAAATACAAATACACGGTGTTTTCTACCAAACTGAATACGTCACCTTCTCGCTTTATATGAAATAAATGCAAAGGGTGGATTGGGTCAATCCGAGGCAAAAGCTCTAATTTAACCAACACCCCGCTTACCCCTAAATTTACAGCTGAGTCGCTGTGAACTTCTACCTGTTTGGTAAATTCTATAAAAGGCAGGTAACCTTTAGAAAAGGTATTTTCGGTAAATTGAAGTACATGTTCAATAGAAGGCGGTAACGGCCTTGAAAATTGAAACCCTTGAATTGATTGCACTTGTGAGAGCAACCTTGAAGGCTCTGAAAAACTATACAAAATAAGATTAACACCTAAGGTCAAAAATAAGCATTCATCTTGATGGCGGATCACCCCATCAACGTTCTGAATCACTAATTTAAGCCAGCGACCACAGTTTTTTCTCAGCTCAAAACATTGCTTGGCAAGCAGGGCTAAATCGGTATAGCGCGAAACTGCAAATACCAATGTTGCCGCCTCTAATTTAGGGCCTTTAGAAAAAAGCGCATTGTTGTCTTTTAGTATTTTATATTTTGTAGGAAGCTTGGTCCCTTCAGGAATAGCTCCTTGTACAATCCACACGTCGTCTTCATCTGCAAATACACCCGATGCTGAGGTTTGTTGTTCCGTAATACTATTTTGCTGCACTTTAAAGCAGCCATTTTCAATCATTAATGGGTACTGTACAGAGGCGATGATACCTGTACTGTGATGCCAATAATCGTACTCTAGTACGCGCACTGTTGAATCATTTTCAACATATACCAACCCATCGAGGTCCGAATTTAACCGCCTTAATAAAAAGCGATAGTTAGTCACCTCAGGGCCAGAAACTAAAAATAAGACGGTCGCTCCTGATTGTGTACTAAATTTTTTATAGGTCTGAACACTTTGAATCAGTTGCTTTTGATCCAATGAGGCTAAATCAGTCGTACTAAAGTGAACAATGACTAATGCATTATTTAGCTGTTTATAAGCATTTAGCTCTTTTAGGGTGTTGTTAATTATTTGTTGCTTTGGCCAGTCGCGTGTATCTGCCGAAAACCTAAACGGATGCACTTTGTGTTGGTCAAATGCATGATTTAATGCATCGCTAAAAGGGCCTTCAAAAAATGTTTCTATTTGAGAAGAAACAATATAAATATCAGAGGCTGAGGGTTTATTAATTGCATGTAATGCCAGTTCAGTAGCAAAATTGTCTAAAGGGGCTAAAATTGCATATAACGATGCAGGTTTTAGCTCTGCAGCAGAGGGCTGCAAGCCTGAAATGTTAAAGTTTTGCACTGAATTTAGCCTATAAAAAATACTTTTTTACTAGTTTTACCCGCTATTCTATATATAATAGACAAATATTGTCCACTTTAAATAAAAATAATAAACTTCACTATAAAGGCAACAATGCGTAATTTAACGACAAAAAGCTCTGAAACCTTAACATCAAATGACATTGAGAACCTTGCACGGCGTTTTGGCGGCAAAAGTGAAGATTACGTTGAAATTGTTAATAAACAAAAAAATAAACAAACAATAGAAAAATACGCATTACTGAACGAAATACACCGTGCAGTAAATGCGTAAGTAGTAATTGAAACGACAGGTAAACAACCCCTTGCAAAGAATTTTTCTAAAAGGCATTAAAGGCGGCACTGGCGCTACTTCTATGGTTGCCAACTTAGCCTGCGTATTAAAAAAGTCGGGCTCTGACGTTATTGCTATAGATTTAGATTCTAAAAGCGATTTGGGCCTGCACTTTGGCCTGCCTTGGCAGTACAACCACGGCTGGAGTAACGAGCAGGACTTTGAACAAGCCCTTGAGCACTTTCATCAAGATAGTGATGGCATAGTGTTTTTACCTTTTGGCGATAAAAGTGTTAGTACCGCCGCGTTATTCGACTTTATCAACAATTGCAATAAACTGGATTATAACAATAATGCTTGGCTTCTTTTTGATTGCCCTGCACATATTGATATCACCCACTATCCGCTCGATAAAAACGACATAGTGATTGAAATAGTTAATTGTGATGCTATTTGCCATAGCTTAATTTATAAAAAACTACAAACGTTAAAACACACTGACAACCAGCGGAAACACTTCTTTTTAGTCAATCGTTATAACTCTGCATCAACACTTGAGTTTGACCTGTTTTCTTTATGGCAATCTACCTTGCCGCTTATGGCGCCCTTTTTTATAAATAGTGATGAAGTAATTAAAGAGTCTACAGCCTATAGAAATGTAGCGCTTAATTGTGCGCCTTACAGTGTTGCTAACGATGACTTTGAAACACTTGCCGGCTGGCTTGTAAGTAAATCGGCCCTGTAGTTATGAGCTTTTCTTTATTTTATAAGCGCCCAATACACAGTACTTTGTATTTACTGTTAAGCATTATTTTTACTGAAAAACTTGTACGTTATATTTTATTTAAGTTTCATAGTTATTTTAACCAGCACAAAGTAAACGTAATAGAAGCCTTTTTAATGCCTTTTATTACGCTGATTAGTTCATTGTTTATCAATATAAAAGACCACAAAATTAACTTTGAACTTATTTTATATGATTACTACCCGCATCTTCGCTTGCCGTACCGCACGTTTATTTATTCAAATATTTTGCGCTTTATCATTCAAAGCGTTTATTTGTTATTTTTTAAATACAAACCTAAAAATAACTCTGTAAGGGAGCGGCTATCAAATCAGTTTTATAATGGGGTAAGTTATTCACTGAAACAGTTGCGTTGGTTTGACTTAAAGCTAGGTAGATTACTAAAGCGTTTGTTATCAAAAAACGTTAAGGGTTCTAAAAAAAGTGCTTTTAAAACCATGGCTGACGCTAAGATTTGGCAAAATAAACTAATAAAATATGTGGTTGTAGCCTTTATATTGTTTTTACTGGCTATTTTTATAACCATTCCGTTTAGCCTAGAAGCACAAGCCGTGTTTATTAGTTTTATTTTGATAGTGGCATACGGGCTTAAGCGCGTTAAAGGACAAATGGCCACCATTGTAATGATCACCCTATCGGTAACCACTTCATCACGTTATTTATGGTGGCGCTACACAGAAACCCTCAATTGGGATGACCCTGTTGCGCTTACATTAGGCGCAGGCTTGCTGCTGGCAGAAACCTATGCGTGGCTAGTGCTCATTTTAGGCTTTTTTCAAACTATAAACCCCCTTGAGCGTAAACCCGTTCCGTTGCCAGAAAACACCGACTTATGGCCAACAGTTGATGTATACATTCCTACTTATAATGAACCATTAAGCGTTGTACAGCCTACCACACTTGCGGCGATGAGCATTGATTGGCCTGCTGATAAGCTCAACGTGTATATTCTTGATGATGGCAAACGCCCTGAGTTTAAAGAATTTGCTCAAAAAGTGGGGGTGGGTTATTTAACGCGGCCCGATAATAACCACGCTAAAGCCGGTAATATGAATAGTGCCATGCGCTACACTAACGGCGACTACATTGCTATTTTTGACTGCGACCACGTACCTGCCCGCTCATTTTTACAAATGACCATGGGGCAATTTTTAAAAGACAGCAAAGTATGTTTAGTGCAAACACCGCATCACTTTTTCTCAGCAGACCCGTTTGAACGTAATTTAAATAACCACAGCCAAATCCCTAATGAAAACATGCTTTTTTATGGCTTGATCCAAGATGGTAATGACATGTGGGACGCCACCTTCTTTTGTGGCTCATGCGCTGTTTTAAAACGTGAAGCACTCGACAATATTGGTGGCTTTGCATTTGAAACGGTAACCGAAGATGCCCACACTGCACTGCGTATGCAACGTGCCGGTTATAAAACCGCTTATATAAATATCCCACAAGCTGCAGGCCTTGCCACCGATAGCCTCTCAGCACATATTGGCCAGCGTATTCGTTGGGCTCGGGGTATGGCGCAAATATTTAGGCTCGATAACCCAATTTTAGGTAAAGGGCTCGATATACCACAGCGCCTGTGCTACTTAAACGCCATGCTGCACTTTTTATCGGGCATTCCGCGTATTGTATTTTTAACCGCGCCACTGGCACTCATATACTTTAATGCTTACATTATTTATGCGCCGTTTTTAGCTATTTTTATTTATGTAGTGCCTACACTCATACAAATAAAAGCGACCAACTCACGAATTCAGGGTAAATATCGCTACTCTTTTTGGGGTGAAGTGTATGAGTCTGTTCTTGCGTGGTACATATTAAAGCCGACAACCGTTGCGCTAATAAACCCTAATAAGGGTAAGTTTAACGTAACAGAAAAAGGCGGCTTAAATGATAAAGAACATTACGATTGGGGTATATCTAAACCCTACTTGGTACTTTTACTCATAAACTTAGTTGGCATGCTTGTAGGTGTTTTACGCTTAGGCTTTGGCGATCCGAGCCAAGTGGGCGTTTTGTTAATCAGCATGGGCTGGGCAATTTATAATATTATTATTTTAGGCGCTGCGGTAGCCGTTGCTGCAGAAGCTAGGCAAGTAAGGCAGTCTCACCGTATTAAGGCAAACTTTCCGGCTGGCGTGCGCTTAGCAAATGGGCATACGTTAAAAGTTAAAATTACCGATTACTCTGATAATGGGGTGGGTATTGAAACAGAGCACGCTCATTTATGCCGAGTAAACGACAAAATAGAGCTATTAATGAGCCGCGGTAATAAACAGTTTTCGTTTACAACGTATGTATGTAACACCCGAAACAAACAAATAGGCTTAACGTTAAAAGATCTCTCGCTCGAAAAGCAAAAAGCATTTATACAGTGCACCTTTTCAAGAGCGGATGCGTGGCTTGACTGGCAAAATAATTTTCGTCATGACCGCCCTTCATATAGCTTTAAAGAAGTACAAAAAACAAGTTTAAGAGGATTTAGCAATTTATTGTTTCATGCTCCTAAGCCATTACAACCCTTTGTAAAACTAATGACAAAAATTGTTGTATATATAAACTCTTTCACCCCTAAAAAACCAATAGTGCATTATAATTATGATTAAAAATTTGCTTAATACATTTCTAATACTGTTTTTAACATGCAGTGCTTACAAAGCATGTGCTATTGAGCCAATGCACGATAAATCTGTGTTTATAAATGGCTACCCAGAAAGCGCCAACGTGTCTAGTTTAAGATTAGACTTTGCTGCTTTAGGCTTTGATGGCTACAAGCTTGATGGCATAAACAACAACTCAAGAGTGGATTTTACCAACCGCATTGATAAATTAAGCACCGATTTACAGCTTAATTTTTCGTACACAAACTCGCCATCATTGATTGCTAACGTGTCGCATTTAAAAGTGTATTTTAATGAAAACTTAGTCACTGTACTGCCCATAAATGAGCAACTAAGTGTGGTTAAAAATACCGTTAACCATAGCCTAAAACTCAATGCTAAGTATGTACAAGACTACAACCAAGTACGGTTTGAGCTTGTTGGTTATTATGATTTACGTTGCCAAGATTACTTTAGTCGCTCTATTTGGACCGAAATTAATAAATCCAGCAATATCACGCTCAATCAAAAGCAACTGGCAATAGATAGCCGTTTAGAATATTTACCAGAGCCCTTTTTTGATGCCAAAGATTACAATAAGTTAAGCTTACCGTTTGTGTTTGCAAAAACACCTAACACCAAAACGATTGAAGCGGCTGCGACTCTTTCAAGCTGGTTTGGCGCGCAAGCTGACTGGCGTGGTGCTGATTTTCCGGTGGTGATTAACAAATCATTAGATACGCACAGCGTGGTTTTTATTACCAACGATTCAAAGCCTGACTTTTTAAAAGACTATCCCGATGTGGAAAAGCCAACCGTTGAGATTATTTCAAACCCACTACATAGATACAGCAAAATGTTGCTTATTTTAGGGCGTGATGAAGACGATTTAAAAACCGCCGTCACGGGATTGGCCTTTGGCCATAAAGTCATGACCGGCAGAACCGCTAGCATAGAAGCAATTAACCAACTACCGCTTCGCAAGGCGTACGATGCCCCGCGCTGGTTACGCGCTGATAGAGCTGTACACTTTGACGAATTAATTGATTTTGACAATCAGCTACAAGCACAAGGGTTAAATAACGGCCCCGTAAAATTAAACGTGCGCTTTGCTCCAGATTTATTTACTTGGCGTGAAAAAGGCATCCCCATTACATTGCAATATCGCAGCACACCCGAGAGCGAGTCTTTGGACTCTCGGTTAAATATGTTGATTAATCAAAAGTTTATTAGTGGATATTTGTTAGATAATGACGACTCTGCGCTCAATACTACAAAAACATTATTGCCACTTATTGCCAATACCGATACTACACAAAACGCAGAAAACTTTTCACTTAATGGCATAAACTTAGCCACTCGGAACGAGCTAAACTTTGATTTTAGATTTGGTGTGCTGAAAAAAGGTGAGTGTGCAATAGCACCACCTGGTGGTGAGTTTGGTGTTATTGATGGTAATTCTAATATTGATGTAAGTGGCTTTGATCATTACATTGCCCTGCCAGATTTGAATGTTTTTGCGAACAGTGGCTTCCCGTACACCAAATATGCCGATTTACAGCAAACACTTGTACTAATTGACCCGCAGCCTTCTGCAAAAGCGTTAACTTTGCTGTTTAATCTTACCGGTCATTTTGGCGCAATAACGGGGTATCCAACCCACAGAATGACAGTGGCCCATTTAAATGAAAATGTTGATTTAGACGACAAAGATATTTTAGTTGTTGCAAAGCCTGGCAGCAAAGCTCAGCAACTAGATGAAGATGCGCATACAAACGTACTTTTAACCAATAACCAACGTGAAATAAAGCAAGCAATTTACAACGGTGCATACGATGAGCAAGCCACAGATAAAATACAAGTGAGTGTAAAAAGTAGCGGAGATATGGCGGTAATTACAGCTTATCAATCTCCTTTTGATTCTGAACGCTCTGTTGTGTCACTTAATGCCACCACTGAAAAAGCATTTGGCTTAATTGATAAAACCCTTATGGATTCGCAAACATTAAGCCAATTAAAAGGCAGTGCTGCGGTTATAAACTCACAAGGCGTTAAAACAATAAAAACTGAAGAGCAATACTTTGTTGGTCATATTCCTGTACATACGCTGGTGTGGTTCCATTTATCTGACCATCCATTTATTTTAGCCCTGCTTTCTATATTAACGCTGTTACTAATTTCATTTATTTTATGGCGATTACTACAAGCACTCACCCATAAGCGTTTAGCTGAAGGAGATGAATAATGACATTACTTAACCGAGCATTATTAGTAGCCGCTTTTTTAAGTTTTTCTGTGTCAGCGCAAACGCAGCAGTGCGAGCCTTGGCAGGGGTGGCAAGTATTTAAAAATCACTTTATTAGTGATGACGGTCGCGTAATAGACCTAGGCTCAAAGCAAAATATTACCACCTCAGAGGGGCAATCATACGCACTATTTTTTGCGCTAGTAGCAAACGATAAAGCCGCGTTTGATACCATTTTAGATTGGACGCAGGACCATCTCTCTGAAGGCGATTTAAGTACACGTTTGCCTGCTTGGCAATGGGGTGAAACAGGTAATGATACCTATGGGATTATAGACTCAAACCCAGCATCAGATTCTGATTTGTGGATAGCATATAGTTTATCGCAAGCAGCTATTTTATGGGACGACCGCCGCTATAGTATTTTAGCTGCTGTATTAGCGCAGCGTATTATGCGAGAAGAAACCGCCTATATTTCAGGGTTAGGGCTTACTTTATTACCCGCCCCTGCTGGGTTTGAATTTGAAAATAACACCTATAAACTCAACCCTAGTTATTCACCGTTATTTATTTATCAGCAATTTAGTAAATTATACCCGCACTCACCTTGGCAGCAATTACATGAAGCGTCTGCAAAGCTTATTTTGGATACCGCTAAAAACGGAGTGAGCCCTGATTGGGTGATGTATAGCCCAGCAAAAGGTTTTTATTACGATAAAAAAACAACCGATTTAGGCAGCTTTAATGCCATTAGGGTTTACTTATGGGCCAGCATGATGGCGAACGATGCGCCTTACAAAGCACAACTAAGCGAGCAGTTTACCCCTTTTGTAGAGGCTATAAACAGCCGTGGCTACGTTCCTTTAAATACCTATGCACGCTCTGGCAAAACCCAAAAGCGTGGCCCATTAGGCTTTAATGCTGCCCTACTGCCCATGCTAAAAGAAAATGGCGATGATTCTTTGGCTATGGCCATTCAACAAAAGTTAATGGTCGATAAGTCATTCACACAAACACGCTATTACGACAGTGTATTAAACCTGTTTGGTAGTAGCGCGCTTAATAAGCGCTTTTCAATAACAGCAGACGGGACGCTCAAGCCAAGGTGGAGCACTGAATGTCGTTAAAATGGGCTGTTGTTTGTACGTTAGCAGTCAGCGCAAGTGTGCATGCTAAAACAAATAATGACATTGATACACACTCTGTTGAGTGGCTTTTAAGCCAAATCAATATTGGTGAAGTGCAAGAAAATAAAGATTTAATTGCCGATAGCCTACAAAAGCTATTGGCCATTGCCCCTAATCGAATAGAAAGCCAGTGTGCGCTTGCTCGTTTTGAGTTTGCCAATGGTAAGGCTATACAAGCAAATCAAATTTTAAGAAAAATTGACGGTAACAACACACGTACCCACCCTTGTGTAGAACAGTTACGATTAATTGCTAGATTAGAAAACGAAGACAAAGCAGATATACAACAAGCTAAATTACTTGCCCGTGCGGGACGTTACGAACAAGCGCGATTAATTTACAGCAGGCTTTTTAAAAACACCTATCCAAGCTTAGCGTTTGAGCTTGAGCATTTAAGTTGGTATGCACAAGAGCAAAGCCAATGGCAAAATGTAAAAAAAGGCTACGAAAGGCTACTACGCAGTTACGAGAACATCGGCGCGGTAGATATTGCATATGCGCGCCACTTACTCAGAAATAACCCCACTGATAGCACCGCGCTAACTATTTTAAGTAAATATGGTGCCACCTCTCGCTACAGTAATGAAGTAGAAGCAATCTGGTTAGGTGCTTTATCTAACATGCAATTAAATAGCGCTACAGAAAAGCAATTTCAGCGCTACTTTAGCGTGTATCCGTTTAGCAGCAAAGGCGAATTACAGTATCAAGATTTCAAAAAAGATTTAAAAGCGCGACAAAAATTATTAGCTAACCCGGCCTACCAACTATGGCTTAAAGGTGAGGCGTTACTTGAAAAAAACAAGCTCGTTGCCGCAGAGCCGCTTTTACTAAAAGCGCTCAAAGGGCGCCCTAACGATGGCGCAATTATGCGCAGCCTTGGCACCCTTTATTTGCGTATGGGTAAAAATCAAACGTCTTATAATTATTTTACTAAGGCGTATTCGCATACCGCCGACTTTGCCGAGCGAGAAACGCTAAAAGACTTAGCCACCACGGCAAAGTTTTGGCTTTACATACGCCAAGCTAAAGAAGCCATTAATAATAGCCAGTTTAAAACGGCGTTGCTTAAATTAAATTTAGCCGACACACTTGAGCAAGACCCTGCTAGCGTTTTGTATAACCGCGGATTGTTACAATTTGCTCAAGGTAATTATTCACAAGCGGCCGCTATTTATCAAACCGTGTTAAAAAATGATCCGCTTAATAATGGCGCTCTAACAGGGTTATTAGAAATTGTTGAATTGGATAACAATGAGCAGTCGTTAATCAAGTTTTATAATGCTTTATCTCAGTCTCAAAAAGCACAACTTAAACCTGTGTATGCGGCAACGTTAAGTAGCCAGCTTCGCGAAAAAGCACGCCAATATAGTGATGCAGGCGATACAGAGCTTGCTGAGCAAACCTTAAAAGAGGCTATTGAACTGGCCCCTGAGCAGCCTTGGCTTTATTACGATTTAGCGTTTATTTATCAACAAAACGGGTTAACTAAAAAGGCAAAAACGTTATTTAATAATGTGCTTTGGCAGTTTCCGCTCAATCCACAGTTACGTTATAGCCATGCTTTATTTTTACGCTCAATTGATGATTATCAAGGCGCTTTAAACACCTTAGAGTATGTGCCGGTTAATGATCGAAATGACGACATAATTTCTCTTGAGCAACAGCTTAGGCTCAACGAGTCTCTTCGACAAAGCGAGCGACACTTAAATACCAAAAATAGAACCACTGCTATTTTTCATTTAAGTAATTTAGAAGCGCAAAATTTAACTCCTGTAATGAAAGCCGAGCTATCGCGTAGCTGGTATCAAATAGATGAGAAAAAACACGCTCTAAAGTTAATTAATAACGCATTAAATACTGAGCCTACTTTATCACCTTATTGGCATATGCTTTACGCGCAGTGGCTATTAGAACAAAACGAGCGCCCTGCTGTAGAGCAATGGTTTTCTCATTACAGCTTGCCTAATAATGCAAGTGCTGGCGAAGTAGAACAGTACGTCAATTTATACACCACGTATATTAATCAGTATTACGAAGGTGGCGAATTATTAGCAAAGCTTAACCAGCTTGATCAAAAGTACCAAAGTACACCCGCCATCACCACGGCATTAATAAATGCTAATTTAGCTCTGGGGCAACAAGAGTCAGCAATTATTGTTTATCAGCAAAAACTGAAAAACAATCAGCCAATTGAACCTCAAGCAATGCTTGCAATAGCAAAAGCTTACAGAGAATTAGGTAACGACTTTCAGGCAAAAGAAGTTACTGAGCGCGCAATAACGCAAACAGATGATCAGCAAGCCTACTTACAACGCCAAATAATGGCCTCGTTAAATGACTTTAATTACGCAGGTGATGCTTTAGTTTTAGCCAATCAATTAATTGCTAAATCACCCAATGATAAAGAGCTTAGTTATTTTGGCGCTGAAGTTGCTCGAAATTTTAATGAACAAGACCAAGCTAAGCAATGGTATTTAAAAACGCTATCAAGCGAGCAACGCCTAAACGATGAATCGTTTTATAAACAAATTGCTAACATAGATGAAAATGATGCGTGGTATATTAATGGCGCTAAACGCGAGCTTATTAATGAGCAAAGCAAAAACCAAGCATACATTGCTATTGGGGTAAACTTTAGTGGCCAAACAAGCACCGAAAGCGAGGCGACTCTTGGCGCAGGCTTAGTACCTATTGAAGCCTACTTTCCACTTTGGCAAGGCCAAGGGTTTATTAAAATAGACCCAACCACTATTAGCGCACAAACAACTCGCTTTGATGAGCAATTTGCTGGTAGCCGCTACGGCCAAGGTGCACTTTGTATATTTACCTGTGCTATTGAGGAAGTAAGCCCTGAGCAAGATGGGGTCGACATAGGTATTGGATGGCAAAATGAAAATTGGCGTGTTGATGTAGGCACGACCCCACTTGGCTTTTTAATTGAAGACATAGTATGGGGTGTAAATTACGCCAACAGTATTGGCGATTTTGGTTATAGCCTAGAGCTCGAAAAACGCCCTGTAACAAGCTCCGTGCTCTCTTATGCTGGGCTTGAAGATGTAAATACCGGTGAAATTTGGGGCGGCGTGCGCTCAACAGGCCTAACTGCCAACCTATCTCATGACTTAGGTGGCGATTGGGGCTTTTGGTCAAGCGCCGACTTTACGCTCTATAAAGGGCAAAATGTTAAAGATAACCAACGCTATAGAGTAATGGGCGGGTCTTATTATCGCGTTATTAGTAATCAAGAGCGTGAGTTTACCGTCGGCGCAAGTCTATTACATTGGGCATACCAGTATAATTTAAGTGAAGAAACATGGGGCCACGGCGGTTACTATAGCCCACAAAACTACGTTGGGTTGTCGGTGCCTTTAAGCTACGATGCGCGCTGGGGCGATGATTTTGTTTATCGCTTAAAAACGGGGATTTCGTATTCGCAAACAAAAACCCAAGCCATTGATTTTTATCCTAACGACACTGACTTGCAGCTACAAGCCTACGATAGAGAATCGATTACCGGGGTGGACCCTGTATTTGAGAGTGATGACAGCTCTGGCGTGTCATACAATCTTGAAGGAAGCTTTGAGTACCGTATAACGCCGCATTGGTTTTTTGGTGGTTATTTAGCCATCGATCGTGCTGACTTTTACGAACCAAACTTTGGCCAGCTCTATATTCGCTATTACTTCAACCCTGTGTACGGGACGTTAGAGTTTCCTGGTACCCCAATTATTCCCTATGCAGACTTTTAACGCAGTGCAAGGTGATATATCGCGAATGCTTCCCCTCGCACTAAGGTATATGTATACTTGAGCGCAATTGTAACTAGGATAAGGGTGTGTCTCTTACCTTGTGGTGTTACTACCATTTAGCAAATCATTATCTTAGCTACAAATAATATACAGATGGTCGAGCGTTTTAGTGCCCCATGGCACAAAACAGCTAAAGCAAAAAATTATAAGGCCATTACAACAATTCTTAAAGTTAGGAAGTAAATATGAGTTCAGCTCCAGATAGTGGTTGGTTTGGCCACCCTAAAGGACTTTCGACATTGTTCTTCACTGAGATGTGGGAACGAATGAGTTACTACGGCATGCGAGCGATGCTCGTATTGTTCATGACAGCAAGCCTACAAGAAGAAGGCCTTGCCTTTACTGTTGCATCAGCTGCTGCAATTTACGGTTTATACACAGGTGCCGTTTATTTCTTAGGCTTACCGGGTGGTTGGCTAGCGGATAGATTATTCGGTGGTCAAAAGGCTGTATGGTACGGCGGTATCATCATCATGTGTGGCCATATTATTTTGGCCGTGCCTCATGAGTATTCATTTTTTATTGGTTTGATCTTTGTTGCTACAGGTACTGGTTTGCTAAAACCAAATATCAGCGCAATGGTAGGCCAGTTATACAGCGATGCTGATGAGCGCCGTGATGGCGGTTACGCTATATACTACATGGGTATTAACTTAGGTTCTTTAATTGGTTACTACGTATGTGGTTACTTTATGGAAAACGTAGGTTGGCACTGGGCATTTGGTGCAGCTGCTGTGGGTATGGCTATTGGCTTAATCCAATATAAGCGTACGCTTAACAACCTACCAGAGCACAGTGCATTACCGGCTAACCCATTAAGCGCTAAAGGTACATCTCGTGCATGGTTTGGTATTGCTGCTTTTGTTGTTATTGCCGCTGGTGTGACCGTTGCAGCAATGACGGGCGCAATTATTATTAACCCAACTGTTGTAGCAGGCTACACAGCTGTTGTGTTTACTATTATATTCTTTATTTATTTCGGGGTTATTTACTTTACAGGTAAATTAACAGCGGGCGAAAAACAAAGAATGTGGGCACTATTTTTAGTGTGTGTTGCCTCTGCGTGTTTTTGGTCTGGCTTTGAGCAAGCGGGTTCATCACTTAACCTATTTGCCCGTGATTACACAGATCGCCTTATTGGCACTTTTGAAATTCCAACAACATGGTTCCAATCTTTAAACTCACTATTTATTATTGCTTTATCGCCATTTTTTGCCGCGCTTTGGATTAACTTATCTAAAAAGATGGTATCGCCTACTTACAGCGTAAAATGTGCAATGGGCTTAATTATTATGGCTTCTGGCTTTTTAGTTATGTTTATGGCCGCTCACTACGCAGCTGAAGGCTTAAAAGTAGCGCCATACTGGCTAGTAACAACCTACTTTTTACATACAGTGGGTGAGCTTTGTTTAAGCCCTGTAGCATTAAGTGCGGTAAGTAAACTTTCGCCGCGTCGTTACACAGGCCAAATGATGGGTGTATTTGTATTAACTTATTCAATTGGTAACATTATTGCTGGCTTACTGGCTGGTAACTTTGATCCAAATAACGTTGAAGAAATCCCTAACTTATACTTACAAATTGCCTTATTTAGCATTGGCGTAGGTATTGTTTTAGTGCTTATGAGCTTTAAAGCGAAAGTATGGGAAAAACAAGGCCTAGAAGAAAAAGCTGCATAATATTGCACGTTTAATTACGTGTAATACTAATTATAATTTCCCCCATAGCCGCTATGGGGGAAATTTTCTCAAATTTCTATATCACCTCGCTGTAAACTGGTATTATCTGCTGATTAATTTTTAACTAGTCTCAGGGACGCAGTACATGCGCTTGTTAACTTTATCTCACACCCTATTTTTAACCTTAAGCATTGTTTTTTTATCAGCCTGTGGTGGTTCAGACGATCAAGTTACAACTAACCCTAATGATCCCGTTGAGCCTGAGCCTAGCGAGTTAACCGTATCTACAACTACAGGTTTAGATGTCAGCCTTGATGAAGGAAGCTTTTTACTGACTGTACCTGCCAATGCTGTCTCTCAAAACACTGAACTTACATACGAAAAAACAGTATTGGATGATGCCAACGCACTACTAAATATTATCTCAGATATACACCTACTCACCCCAAGTACGCTTTCTTTTAGTAACCCAATAACAATTACCATAAAAATACCTGATGATTACCAATTAGGTGGCCAGCTATTTATTGCTAGACAATCTGGCGATGGCTGGGAAGTTATTGATAACTCTTTTGTTGCAGATGGTTTTGTAAGTGCGCAAGTAACAACACTGGGAACCTTCGCTATTATGATGCAGCGCAATGAGGCCTTTGCTGCTATAGGCCCAACGTGTGATGCCACAGCCACAGATCAATCGGTTAGATTTATTCATGTTGCCGACCTACATGCGCGATTCGGTTATGAGGAGCAATACTTTAGCCGTATAAAGGCCTATTACAATCAAGCACTTGCACAAACGCCGCATACCCTTTTTACCAACGGGGGGGATGACTACGAAAAAGGCACTGTTGCTGAGCAACTATCACAAGGTAGCGCTACAGAAGAAGCCATTAAGGCCATGCAGTTTGATTTACGTGTGGTAGGAAATCACGACTATGCATGGGGGCCAGAAAAATTATTAAGCTACTCGCAAGATGATAACGCCATAGTACTTGCCAGTAATACACGCTATGAAGGCGAACAATTACAAGATTTTGCCGCTGTAGGCTTTGCTAAAGTACAAGTAGGCTGTGTGACCTTAGGTGTATTTGGTATGACCTCAGTACCTTGGAACGAGCTAGACGAACCGATAGATGATGAGCCTATACCTGATTTTATCAAACAATTTAAAATGAGCTGGCAGTGGCAACAAATAGCACAAAGTATAGTAAACCAATACCAAGGCGATGTTGACTACATGGTAATGCTAAGCCATTTAGGTGAAGGCTTAGACATTGATATGGCAACCGATGTAAGCGGTATTGATTTAGTGTTAGGCGGCCATACTCATGGCGGTGAAAGTTATAATACGCTCGAGAACGGCGCTGTGGTTATTCAGCCAGATTTTTACGCCAAAGGCATCACCGATGTTACTCTTACGTTTAACTTGCAAGATAATACATCGCCAACAATAGATTACAGCACCATTGAAACTGACAGCATCAGCGAACGTGATGAACCAACTAAGCTGGCAATTGATGAAATTATGGGCCGCTATGCGCCTGATGCAAACACAGAAATTGCTATTTCTGAAAACTACCCAAATAGTTTAGAACTTGCAGAAATAACGGCTTTAGCTGCAGCCCATGCAAGTGATATAACGGCGGCCCTGCTTAACCCAGAATTAGTACAAACGAGGTGGACACCAGGGACCTTAACACAAGAAGACTTTCATAAAGCCTACTATGTTGAGCGCCAGCCCTCTAACACTCCTGGCTTTAATTCGTTATATAGCGTAACGGTTACAGGTAGCGATTTAAACACCATGTTTGCCAGTCAGCCAGATTGGTTTTTACTCAAACCAGATGATATACAAGCTGCGAACACTTATCAGGTTGCTTTATTTAAAGGCGCAGCACTTAATCCTGAGCTATTTTTTAGCGGTGTTACCTTTTCAAACGTAGAAGCCATTGACGAAGCATGGTGGTTACTCGATCAATATGCGCGTTTTAGAACAAGCCAATGCTTATACCTAGATACCGATAATCAACTCTTTTCATGTAATGAGCAAAGCACTGTCACAGTGTGGAATTTTGACGATGCAAATAGCCCTTTGGCAGCAGATTATGGCCCTTCAGTATTGAGCTATTTTGACCCAGAACAAACAAACTGGGGCCCTGAAGAAACGCAATATAATACAACTCAAGCACTTGGTATTGCTGATTTTGCTGATGGCAGCTCAGGTGTAATGGCGTTTTCACGCCACGCCCCTACCGAGGGGTTATTAATAACCTTAAATACACCTGCCAATGGTGATTATGCAAGTGAAGGAATGGTTTCTGATTACACCTTAGTAATGGATTTATATTGGCCAGAAGAAGGCAAAGATATTTATCGCGCTATCATGCAAGCAAACACACAAGATTACCTCACTGATGATGCCGATATGTTTATCGACCCAACCGGCGGTTATGGTAAATCAACCAGTGATAGTGGTTACTTTGGACAAACAGAGCCTGAAAACTGGCACCGAGTTGCATTTGTATTTTATACCGCCCCCAGTAATGGGGTATTTGAAGTGTACATAGACGGCGAGCTTGCTGGTGTGAAAGAAGACGGTGAAATAAATAACACCTGGGCATTAACGTCATCTGTTTTACTCTTTACAGATAACAACTTTGAAACAGTGCCCGGTTATTTAAACGCCCTTTTATATGCTGGGCGCGCCCTGACTCGAGACGAAATTAAAAGCATAGGCAGTGCACAATCAAAGCTGACATTTACCCCTACAACACGGGTATTAAACCAAGCTATTGAGCGCCATTACCAAGCAGCTCCAACCGTAAAACCTAACCTTTGGCTCGAGCAGCGCAACACATTTTTTAACAATCGCACACAAAGTGTAAACAATTAAATACAAAAAACATTACGTAACTACATTTTTAAAAGAGGTTTTATTTTTATAAAACCTCTTTTTTATTTATTTATATCAATACCTTAAACTTTAATAAACTAAAAGCATCAAGCTAATACATGCTCGTTTACCCTAAAGCGTAAGGTATAAACCTATTGACTAAGTAAACGTCTTATTAAATTTACAGTTTGCTCAAATGCTAAATCTGCTCTCCCTCTTCCCCAAACTTAAAATCTAGTTGATTATCTAGCTCAACACGACAACAACACATAATCGCAGTAGCAATATTTATTGCAGGAGTAATAAAAATGAGTGAAGCAAATAATCCACTAGGTTTAGTTGGTATTGAGTTTACTGAATACGCAACACCTGATGCAGACTACATGGATAAAGTGTTTACTGATTTTGGTTTTTCAAAATTAAAAAAATTTAAAGGCAAAGATATTGTCTATTACAACCAAAACGACATTCACTTTTTACTAAATAACGAACGCGATGGTTTTTCTGCTGAATTTGCAAAAAGTCATGGCCCAGCAATTTGCTCTATGGGTTGGCGCGTTGAGGATGCACAGCATGCATTTGAAACAGCTGTAGCACGTGGTGCAAAACCCGCAACCGACTCAACCCATAAAGACTTACCTTATCCCGCCATTTACGGTATTGGCGATAGCCTGATTTACTTTATTGAGCAATTTGGTGATAAAGGGTCTATTTATGAGTCTGACTTTGAAGATTTATCATCACCTAATGTAGTTGAAGATAAAGGCTTTATACGTATAGATCACTTAACTAATAACGTTTACAAAGGCACTATGGAAACATGGGCAAACTTTTACAAAGACGTGTTTGGTTTTACAGAAGTACGCTATTTCGATATTAAAGGTCAAAAAACAGCGTTGCTATCGTATGCATTAAAATCACCCTGTGGCACCTTCTCAATTCCTATTAATGAAGGTAAAGGCAATGACAACAACCAAATAGACGAGTATTTAGGCGAATATAATGGCCCTGGTGTACAACATCTCGCGTTTTTAACTGACGATTTAGTTAGCTCGCTTGATAAGCTTGATAAATCGACCATTGCTACTTTAGACATTATTCCTGAGTATTACGACACTATTTTTGACCGTGTACCGTGGGTTGCAGAAGATAAAGAAAAAATTCGCGAGCATCAAATATTAGTCGATAGCCAAAGTGAAAACTGCTACCTATTACAAATTTTCTCTAAAAACCTATTTGGACCTATTTTTATAGAAATGATCCAACGTGTAGATGATGGTGGTTTTGGTGAAGGTAATTTCCAAGCATTGTTTGAGTCAATTGAGCGAGACCAAGAGCGCCGCGGCGTTTTATAACTTTTTTGAGTAAATTAAAAGCAGCGATCTTCGCTGCTTTTTGTCGTTTTAATATTTAAAAAGTAGGGTGCAAGATACAAGTATGCTTAAATAAATGCATGCACCCAACATCAAACCTAAAGGATAAGTAATGAACCAAATTAACGAAACCCACGACATTAATTTAACTAGCTGGGTAGAGTCGGCCAATATTAAAGGCTGTGACTTCCCGATTCAAAATTTACCTTTTGCAGAATTTCGTACTAAAAACACAAATGAAGAATTTAGAGGCGGGGTTGCTATTGGCGATCAGGTTATTGATTTAGCAAAATTGAGCCACTTAAACATTTTTACCGGTGATGCTAAAACAGCCCTAGATGCAGCAAGCGAATCAACACTAAATACATTTATGGGTTTAGGGGAGCAATACTGGTCAGCACTGCGCTTAGCGCTTTCAAAAGCATTGCGTGAAGGCGCACAGCAACAAAAAGAAATGCAAAGTACCCTTATTGCTCAAGCTGATATAGAGTTTTCACTGCCGTGTCGTATTGGTGATTACACCGACTTTTATACCTCAATTTACCATGCAACCGCCGTTGGTAGCTTGTTTAGACCAGACAACCCGCTTTTACCAAACTATAAATGGGTGCCGATTGGCTATCATGGCCGCTCTTCATCTATTGATGTATCGGGGCAAACATTTCACCGCCCTAAAGGGCAAACTAAAGCGCCCGATGCAGATACCCCATCATTTGGCCCATGTAAGCGCCTAGATTATGAGTTAGAGCTTGGTATTTACTTAGGCAAAGGCAATGCGCTGGGTGATGCTATCGCCATTGAAAACGCTGAAAACCATGTATTTGGTTTTTGTGTATTTAATGATTGGTCAGCACGAGATTTACAAGCATGGGAATACCAACCATTAGGCCCATTTTTAGCTAAAAACTTTGCATCAACCGTATCGCCTTGGATTGTCACCACTGAAGCACTTGCACCTTTTAGAACTAGCTGGACACGTGATGACAACGATCCACAGCCAATGCCGTACCTAGAATCTGCCGCTAACCGCGAGCAAGGAGCATTTGATATCCAGATGGATGTTAAAATTCAGACTCAAAAAATGCGTGATGAAAACCATCAACCTACGCAGGTCTCTGCCTCAAGCTTCAAACATTCATATTGGACTGTGGCGCAAATGGTGACACATCACACTGTAAATGGCTGTAACTTTATGCCAGGTGATATGCTCGGCTCTGGCACGCAGTCAGGCCCTACACATGAAGAAGCGGGTTCTTTATTAGAGCTTTCTCGTGGTGGTAAAGAAAAAATAACCCTGAGTAATGGTGAGCAGCGCAGCTTTTTAGAAGATGGCGATAACGTAATTATGCGCGGCTGGTGTGAAAAGCCAGGCTATGCCCGTATTGGCTTTGGTAGCGTAGAAAGCACTGTATTACCTGCTAAATAACTTATTGGTTATCGATATGTCCTAAATAAGCAAACACATTTGAGGACAACACATAGCAAATAAAAAAGCCACCTAGTTAAACTAGGTGGCTTTTTCGTATCTACAGTACGGGTTGATTAAAGCTCTTTTTCAACCTCATCAAATAGCGCAGTAATATTTTGCGCTGGCTCTTTCGTCGCTAAGCTTACAACGACAATTGCAATGCTTGCTAAAATAAAGCCTGGTACAATTTCGTACATGTAACTGCTTAAGCTTTGCCCATCAATCATAAATGGTGAGTAAATCCAAAACAAAACCGTACCAGCACCTACAACCATACCTGCTAGCGCGCCTTCAAAGTTCATGCGTTTCCAGTACAGGCTAAATAAAACCAGTGGGCCAAATGCCGCACCAAAACCTGCCCATGCATTACTTACTAAGCTTAATATTGAGCTGTCTCTATCGTACGCTAAGTAAATAGCACATAGAGCAACTGCTGCTACACTAATACGTCCTACAGTAACAAGCTCTGTGTCGCTTGCTTCTTTGCGTAAAAACGTTTTGTAAAAATCTTCAGTTAACGAACTTGAGCTAACAAGTAACTGCGAAGAAATTGTACTCATGATTGCAGCTAAAATAGCCGCCAATAAGAAACCAGCAATTAATGGGTGGAATAATAACTCAGAAAGAATTAAGAAAATGGTTTCTGGGTCTTCAACAACAATGTTGTTTTCGTAAGTGTACGCGGCACCAAATAAACCAGTACCCACAGCACCAATGGCTGCAACTATCATCCATGTCATACCAATACGGCGAGCCGTTGGCATATCTTTTACGCTACGCACCGACATAAAACGTACAATAATATGAGGTTGACCAAAGTAGCCTAAGCCCCATGCCATTGCCGAAATAATCCCTAATGCAGAGCCTGCACCTATCCAATTAAGCATATCGGGGTTAACGCTATGAAGCGTTGACTCTAGCGGTTGATCTAATAAAGAGTAAGCAACGGTCGGTACCAGTATCAAGGCAATAAACATAATACAGCCTTGCACAAAGTCAGTTAAGCTAACTGCTAAGAAGCCACCAAATAAGGTATATAAAACAACAACGCCAGTGGTGATGTATAAACCCATTTCGTAACTTAAGCCAAACGAGCTTTCAAACAATTTACCGCCTGCTACAACACCTGATGATGTATAAAGCGTAAAGAACACAATAATTACTACCGCAGAAACTACACGTAAAAGGTTTGATTTATCATTAAAACGATTAGAGAAGTAGTCTGGGATTGTGATTGAATCGTTTGCTTTTTCAGTGTAAACACGCAAACGAGGCGCAACTAAAAAGTAGTTTAACCACGCACCAATAACCAAGCCTATTGCTATCCATGTGCTACTAAAGCCAGTAACGAACATAGCGCCAGGTAAGCCCATTAAAATCCAACCGCTCATATCCGATGCGCCAGCAGATAATGCTGCAACACTTGGAGATAAGCTACGTCCACCTAGCATATAACCCGATACATCACTTGTAGACTGTTTGTATGCATAAAGTCCAATGCCAAGCATGACTATAAAATACAATGCCAGTGAAATAATCATTCCTGTTTCCAAATTCGCCTCCACAAAGTTGTATAAAACAGGCTTTTAATCCTAATAATGACTCTTAAAATATTATAATAAAGACACTATTGGGGTAAAAACCATCCGTCTTGACTATACCATGCTTAAAGGTGATAACTCCAACTTGTTACACTGAAGTGAACAAAAAATAGCCGCATTGACTATTTAACCCTCAAGCACCCGATATACGGTAAGTTTATTTACATATATAGCTAATATTTAATAACAATTCATTAAATCAATAACAATTACCTAATGCTATTTCGAACGTTTTGCCATATATTATAGCCATTGCTAATAATTATTATTTTGTACGGAACTATTTATGTATTTTTATGCTGCACGCCAACCCATTTTAGACCGCGAAAAGGAGCTTGTTGGATATGAGTTATTATTTCGTGATGGCGTTGATAATGTATTTCCAGACATAGACGGTGACGAAGCAACAACGAAGCTAATTGAAGGGAGTCAGTTTAATTTTGGCTTAGAAGATTTAACTGGCAACAAACCCGCCTATATTAACTTTACTCTAGAAACCTTACTTAAAGGTTACCCTACTATGTTAGGGAAAGAGACGGTCGTTGTAGAAATCCTTGAAACCGTGCAACCAGGTAAGCGCTTACTGGCTATTGTTAAAGATTTAAAAGAAAAAGGCTACACCCTAGCGCTTGATGATTACATTCACCAACCAGTATGGCGCCATTTTTACCCATTTATCGATATTATAAAAATAGACTTTTTAACCACTGATGAAAGTGCAATAAAAACCATAATTAACGATATTAAAGCCTATCCACACATCAAGCTTTTAGCTGAAAAAGTAGAAACCTATGAAGCTTATAATTTAGCTCTAGAGCTTGGGTTTGAATATTTTCAGGGGTTCTTTTTTTCAAAGCCTGAAATGGTACAAAGTAAAGCACTGCCGCCATCAGAAATGGCATTAGCAGAGCTGCTTTACGAAACCTCATCTGTTGAAATGGATCTTAAAAAGATAACCGATGTGTTTGAACGTGACGTAAATCTATCATACAAGTTATTGCGTTATTCAAACTCAGCTGCGTTTGCGCGCAGAGCCGAAATAAACACAATCAAACAAGCACTCATCGTCCTTGGCGCTAACGAAATTAAAAAGCTGTTATCTTTGTTATTTGCAGCGCAAGTTTCTGCCGATAAACCTGTTGAGCTAATTAGGCTTTCGCTAACACGTGCACGATTTGGCGAACTACTTGCTATTTCACACGGGCAGTTTAAAGATACCGGTATGGCCTTTTTAACTGGCATGATGTCGCTTATGGACGCCATTTTAGATGAAACCATGGAAAGCGTTATGCAAAAGCTCCCGCTGTCTGCAGAGATAAAAGCTGCGCTATTGAATGACGAAGGCCTGCTTGCTCAGTATCTAAACTTGGTTAAGTTTTATGAGCACGCAGATTGGGAAGCCGCCAACGAAATTGCTAAACAGTTAAATTTAGGCGAAGAAGTTGCCAATGCATACCATGACGCCTTAACTTGGGTTAATGAGCAAATGCAGCTGATGGTTAAAGAATAATAAACATCAGAATCTGTTTATTTAAGCTCAAAATACACATAAAAAATGCCAGCAATTGCTGGCATTTTTTATAGCTGTTATTTATAAGCTTTCTAAGAAGTCTTCATCAAAGTCTTCAGGCTCTTCTTTGATTGGAGGATTGCCGTCGTATAGCTCATAAAGCTGACGCTGGAAGTATATGTCTTTAACAAACAAATACGGGTCGAGTGAATCATTAAGTAAGCCTTCTTGCGGGATAAGCGAAGCACGAGCTTCAACCGCTTTAAGCGCAAAAACTAAAATAGTTTGAGGCGTAGTAAGAGCGATTTCTGGTAACACAAAGTTATCAACGACATCGCCTGTTAAGTTACGTGCTGTAGTCGGTCCCATTGCTGGCAGCATAATATATGCGCCATCGCCAACGCCCCACACGCCCAATGTTTGGCCAAAGTCTTCATCTACCAGCTCAAGTCCAAGTGAACTTGCAACATCAAAAATACCAAATACACCTACCGTAGAGTTAACTAAAAAACGCGCTAAACTCACGCCTGCGTTACCCGCTTTACCTTGTAGCCCTGCGTTTATCATATCAACAGGCGCACTAATATTATCGGTAAAGTTAACAATCCCATTGCGTACAGGTACAGGGGTCACTTCTACATACCCTACAGCCACAGGGCGTAAAATATAAGCATCAAGAATATCCATATTAAAGTCGTACAATGGACGGTTAATGCTTTGTAGCGGATCGCGCTCATCAACTTTGTTTTCTGGTACTTGTGCACATCCGGCTAGCACCAATAAACATAAAAAAGTAAAACTATGCTTTAACATCTAATGTCCTTAAGGTATTAATGTATCAATTTGAAGTTGGTAGTCACTTACGTTTTCACGTTGTAGTGTCTCAGAGTGACCCTCTAACTCACCACTACTTGGCATAACTGACTCATCGATTGAGATCCGCGCTGTGATCACAATATCTTTAGCACTTGATAAGTTTAACCCATCAACCATTGCATTAGCATCAGTGAGTTGCACCGTTAGCGGAAAGCTGTATTCATTTAATTTAACAACCGCTAATGGCATAGGAGAGCCTTGAGCAGCCTTGGCAAAAATAAATAAAGTCCCCTGCTGTGGCTGCTTATCGAAAAGCTCATCTGCTAAGCTCACAGTAACACTAATAGCACTATTAGCAGAGACCGGCATTACAGAGCCCTCATTTTGCATTTGTTGCTCTATATCGGAAATACGCTGCGCTATCATTGAATAACGCGTATCGCTTTTATCCATGCTTGCCAGTAATACTTCAAACGCCGCTTTGGCTTGCGGCCAGTCCTTGCGCTCATAGGCAATAAGCGCTAATAAAGAAATAGCATCAAGGTTTGTTGGTTCAACCTTTAGCACTTTAGATAGCATACCCGCAGCACGCGTCATGTTCTCTTCGCTGCCTTCAAGCAGTAAAACTTGGCTGTAGCTAATGAGTACTTGCATGTTCTCTGGGTTCATTCGCAGGGCTTTATCAAACGATTGCTGCGCCATATCAAATTCGTTTAACGACATAGCCACACGTCCAAGCAGCATCCACGCAACTTCGTCATCGCCTGATTCACTAAGTTTAGTGCGCAGCGCTAAAGCAAACGCTTGCAACTCGTTTTGAGTTAGTGGCTCACCTTTTTGCATTACCGCACGCTCGCCATAATCTGCAAGGTTATCCATTGCATCATACCACGCTGCTATTTGCTGCTGGCTCCCTGTAAAAGTGTAAAAAACACCGGTGAGGGCTAATAAAAATGCTGCGCCTGTTAAAGCAAAAATACGGTTATTACCTTTGCTATTAAGCGATTTTTCTGGTGAAAGCTCGTTCAATAAACGACGTTTTAGCTCAATAACCGATTCACTGTGGCTTTGTGCATCAATACGTTGATTGTCTAAGTCGTTTTGCAGCTCAACTAAACGCTGCTCGTAAATGCTGATCAATTCTGCATTAGCATTGTGAGTAATGGTTTGCACGCGCTCTTTTTTTAAAAAAGGCAACATAATAAAAGCCAGTGCAATTAGTGTGAGTAAAGCAAAACACGCCCACATTAAAATCATTAATTTTGCTCCTGACGTTTATTTTCTGCAATTAACTTAGCAAGTTTTGCTTCATCATCGCTGTTCCAGGTTTGCTTAACTGACGCCTTACGCTGGCGAATTATAATAAAACCAAAACCCAAAATAACAATAAGTACAGGTAAAACCCAAAGTACTAATGTGGCCGGTGTTACAGGCGGATCGTAATGAACAAAATAACCGTATCTGTCTATCATGTAATCGATTACTTCGTCTTTTGTTTTACCTTCTTTTACCAACGCGAGTACCTTGTCGCGTAAATCTTTTGCAACAATGGCATCAGAGTCTGCAATATTTTGGTTTTGACATTTAGGGCACCTGAGCTCTTTGGTTAACTCTTCAAAGCGCACAGCTTGTTGGTTGTTGTCAAACTGGTAGCGATCTTGCTCGGCATACACTGCCATACTTATAAAAAAGCTCAGGGTTAATAAAAACACTCGCATTAATTTAGCTCCTGCATAACAGGGGCAAATTTAGCACGCCATACGCGCGGGTTTAGATCCCCTGTATGGTGTAATAAAATTTTACCCGTTTTATCCACTAAAAATGTTTCAGGGGCACCCGATACACCTAAATCAAGTGATAAGGTACGGTGCAAGTCTAAAATATTAAATTGGTATGGGTCGCCAGCACGGCTGAGCATATCGCTCACATCGGTGCGCAAAGCCTGCATATCAAATGGGCCATCAAAATCGGCATCGTAGCCTTGTACATAGTACAAACCAATAATTTTTACGCCTTGCTCGCGTAGCTTAGTTAAATACCCTAGCTCAACTAAACATGTAGGGCACCAAGTCCCCCATACATTAAGTAAATAAACTTCGCCTTTTAGGCTTTGATCTGTCCAGCGCTTATCATCTTGCATTAAATCAGGCAGGTTAAACGCAGGCATCGTTTGGCCTAGTCGACCGGTTTGAATTTCACGCGGGTTGGCAAACAAACCTTGATACAAAAATACACATAAAAATATGAATATTAATAACGGTGCTAAAGCTAAAATTTTACGGTTCATTACGCATTCTCCAACGCTTTTTTGCGTGTACTTGCTGATGTACGGTAGCGTTTATCAAATAAAATCATAAACCCTGCAAGCGATATAAGTACACCGCCTATCCACATCCAACGCACGAAAGGTTTGTGATAAATACGCAGTGACCATGCCCCTTTACTTAATTGCTCTCCGAGCGCTAAATATAGGTCGCGAGTAAAGCCGGCATCAATTGCCGCTTCGGTCATAAATTGCATACCAATATCGTATTTGCGTTTTTCTGCATGTAACTCAGTCACTAGCTTATCGTTATTGAATACCGACACTACACCAGCATGCCCACTGTAGTTAGGGCCGCGTATTGATTTAACGCCATCAAATCGGTATTCGTATTGGTTAAGCGTGACAATATCGCCTTGCTTCATAGAAACATCACGCTCCACCGAGTACGCCGAAGTAAGTATTACGCCAGCAATAACAAATGCTAAACCAACGTGACCTAGCACCATAGCCCAGTAGCTAATGCCTAAACGTTTAATGCCTTCTTTTAGCGTCCCGTGAACCGACGCCTTGGCGTATAAATCTATGGCAGTAGAGACTGCAACCCATACACCTAATGTGGTTGCTAATAATGTAAGTGGTTTTACGACATCGTAGCTTGAGAACAACCACGCACAGGTAATAACAACACTTATCAACACACCTATTAATACTTTATTTTGTAGTACAGCCCACTTGTTTTGTTTCCAACGAAGAAAAGGCCCTATTCCCATTAATATGGCAAATGGTACTAATAAAATGGCAAACATTTTATTAAAGAACGGTTCGCCAATAGAAATACTGCCTAGGCCCATTTCTTTATGCACCATAGGTAACAAAGTACCTAAAAGAACAATTAATGTGGCTACCACTAAAAAGATGTTGTTAAGCCATAAGGCCACTTCGCGTGATACAAACTTGTAACGGCCTTCGCTTTTAACTTGTGATACGCGCAGCGCATACAACGATAAACCGCCGCCAACAACAATGCCTAAAAAGGCTAGAATGAATAAACCTCTATCGGGGTCAGTGGCAAATGCATGCACCGATACAATAATGCCTGAGCGAACAATAAAGGTGCCTAATAAGCTTAGGGAAAATGCAGCGATGGCAAGCAGCACAGTCCACGATTTAAATACACCGCGCTTTTCTGTCACGCTCAAAGAGTGCAATAAAGCCGTAGCAACTAGCCAGGGCATAAGCGATGCGTTTTCTACCGGATCCCAAAACCACCAGCCACCCCAGCCAAGCTCAGAGTAAGCCCACCAGCTGCCTATAGTTATTCCTAAACTTAAAAAGCCCCAAGCAGTCATCGTCCATGGGCGAGACCATTTAGCCCAGGTGTTATCAAGTTTACCTGTTAAAAGTGCTGCAATAGCAAATGAAAACGCAACCGATAACCCCACATATCCCATATACAGTAATGGCGGATGAATGATCATACCTGGATCTTGTAGAAGCGGATTTAAATCACGCCCTTCAACAGGGAAATACGGCAGTAAGCGTTCAAACGGACTTGAAAGCAGTAGTGTGTACATCATAAAACCGACACCTAAAAAGCCAAGCACACCTAAAACGCGTGCACGCAACACCCAAGGTAGCGATTTAGAACGCATAGCAACCACGGCGGTCCACCCTGCTTGCATTACAAGCCACAGTAAAATAGCGCCTTCGTGCCCACCCCACGTAGAGGTAATTTTATAATACCAAGGCAACGTACTACTTGAATGGTACGCCACATAAGATACCGTAAAGTCATCTGTTAAGCTGGCATAGATAAGCGCAGCAAACGAGAGAAGTACAAAAGCAAATTGCCCAACGGCTAAAGACGGGGCCGCACGCATTAAACGAAGATTACCGGTATGCGCGCCCCACAGCGGAAAAATACACAGTAAAACGCTTAGCACCATGGCAAGCGTTAAAGAAAAATAACCAAGTTCTGGGATCATATTAGCTACCGCTATCTAGGTTGTATTTTGGTTTTTCGTGTTTAATTCCTTTTACGGCTTCTGCTACTTCTGCTGGCATGTATTCTTCATCATGCTTAGCCAGTACTTCAAAAGCTTCAATCACGTTTGGTTCTACAAGCACACCTTGCGCTACAATACCTTGCCCTTCGCGAAATAAGTCAGGCAAAATGCCTTGGTATTTAATTGTTACTAATGGCCCGGTATCAATCAGTTTAAAGCTGACTTGTAAACTTTGTTCATTACGAATGACAGAACCCGGCACAACCATACCGCCAATACGCAACTTTTGCCCTATTTGCGGTTTTTCTTTATCTGGGCCTTTGCCATCTATTAGCTCGCTTGGTGTATAAAATAAGTTTATGTTTTCTTGTAGTGCATAAAGCACTAGGCCTACAGAGGCACCAATACCAAACAGTACTGCAATAATTACCAATAGGCGTTTTTTACGTCTTGGGTTCATGAGATTTGTTCCTGCTTCGCTTTTTTAATTCGCGCTTCACGCGCAACTTGCTGCTCTACTGAGGCCATAATACGTTTTGTATCACGTAAAGAGCTAAATAAAATGCCCAACAAAATTAAGGCGCATGTACCAAATGAAAGCCACACGTAAAACCCGTAGCCTCCCATTGCAATAAAATCAGAAAAAGAGTCAAACTGCATAATTTACCCCTTACTTAACAAGGCTCGAACCCAAGGTCGATGCTTTTCACGTTGTAATATTTCATTTTTAAGGCGAATTAACGTTACAGTACCCACAAACGCTGCAAACGCTAAAATATTTACCATAAGCGGCCAAAACATACTTGGGTCAATGGCTTTTGTATCAAGCTTTGTGATTGTTGCGCCTTGGTGCAGAGTGTTCCACCACTCTACGGAGTAGTGAATAACAGGTAAATTAATTACCCCTACAATGGCTAAAATAGACGCTGCGCGCCCTGCTGATTTTTTATCTTCAAAGGCATGATAAAGCGACAGCACGCCTAAGTATAAAAACAATAAAATAAGTTCAGAGGTTAAACGTGCATCCCATACCCACCAAGCACCCCACATAGGTTTACCCCATGCAGCGCCGGTAATTAAGGCAATAGCTGTAACACAAGCTCCCACCGGGGCAATAGCAATTACAGCAAGTTCAGCGTTACGTAATTGCCACACTAAAGCGACAATAGCTGCTATAGCCATAGAAGAGTATGCGCCCATAGACAAAATAGCCGATGGAACATGAATGAAAATAATACGGTAGCTGTCTTTTTGTTGATAATCAGCTGGTGCAAAACCTAAGCCCCAAATCCAACCAACAAGCATACTTATAACCGTAACAACGGCAAAATAAGGCAGTAACGTATTACATAATTGATATGCGCGCTCTGCTTTTGCGTAGGGATGTAACCACTTCCACATATTAACTTACACTCACTTTTAATGCTGACGATATGGCGATGGGTGCACACATAATAGCAACTACTAACATGGCCCCAAGAATGGCAAGCTGCCCACTATAATCCAGCGACATAGTACTGGTATCAATGGCTGACGTTGCAAAAATTAAAACAGGAATATACAAAGGCAACACTAATAGGCTCATTAAAATGCCGCCTTTTTGTAATCCCACAGTAAGGCCAGCCCCAATTGCACCAATAAAGCTTAATAATGGCGTGCCTAATAATAATGTTAATACGGTCGCTAACAGCGCAGAGCTCTCTAAATTAAGCAATAAAGCAAATAACGGTGTCATTAATACTAATGGTAAACCGGTAACAACCCAATGCGCCGCGACTTTAGCCAACACGGTGAGTGATAGCGGGTACGATGAAGCAATTAACTGCTCTAACGAGCCATCGTTATAGTCGTCTCTGAATAATTTATCGAGTCCAAGCATGGTAGAGAGCAAAGCTGCTACCCAAATAATACCTGGCGCCATTCTGTTTAATAGACCGGGCTCTGGGCCAATTGCTAACGGAAATAAAGAAATAACAATGAGAAAAAACAAGATAGGATTGATAATTTCAGCACGCTGGCGAAACGCAAGCTTTACATCTTTACTAAATACCGCACTAAACAGCAGCCAATATGAATGTTGACGAGTCATCAGTAACGATACTCCAAGGTCACCGTTTGTAGGTTTTCAAACTGTGTTGTTAAATCTTGATGGGTTGTTAGTAAAATAGCGCCACCACTTTTTAAATGCTCAGAAAAACGTTGTTGTAAAAATGCAACGCCATTTTTATCAAGTGCAGTAAAGGGTTCATCAAGCACCCATAGTTTTGCATCGCTTAACCATAATCGCACTAAAGCAACACGACGCTGCTGCCCTGCAGAGAGCATTCTTACCGGCACATCTTCAAGGCCCACTAAGCCAAGCTTAGCTAAAATTGGATATAAGTCGGGCTCATTTGTATAGCCGTTAATGTGCAACCAATGGCGTACGTTTTCCAGTGCGCTGAGCTGCACATTGACTCCGGTTTTATGGCCTATAAATAGCAGGTCTGTGGCGTACTCTTCATAATGCTTGGTAATAGCTTGCTGGTTATAAAAAACAGCGCCTTCATCAGGCACACTAAAGCCTGCGACAATACGCAATAATGATGTTTTGCCAGCCCCGTTAGGACCCGCTAATTGCATGATTTGACCGCTATTTAGGCTAAAATTAAGATCCGCAAACAAACAACGTTCTTGCTTGATGCAGGTGACGGACTTAATGTGTAACAAGATGACGTTTCTCTATGCCAAAAATTAGGCGTTAGTCTACCATAATGATAGGGTAATACGAATATTGCTTTAAAATCGATTCACGAAAATTAGCGAAAACTTGATTTAAAATAATGAATAATCCAACGCAAATCACATTATCTAATTCATTGGTTAATAACCAAAGCGCCCCGAGCACTTCGGACGAATTAGTACAATTACCCGAACAGGTACTTGCGGCTAAAAATATTCAGTTTTCAAAAGGCTCAATTACACTCGATGTTTTAATTGATAAACACTGGCAAACACTGCGCTTAGGCATAACGCATGCCCCTCAAAATACAGACAAAATAGCAAGTGCTAACATACAGCTCAGCGCTGATGGAAAGCAGCTAAATATTACTCCTAACAATACCAATATTACACTTAGCAACGCATCACAACTGCAGCGTTTTTTAAATTATGTTAGTACCGGTAGTGAAATACAAAGTAAACCCTTGCCAGTCAATGTACAGCTTTCGCCGTCACCGCAGCTTATGATACCTAGCCTTAATGCCAGTATTGCAATTAACAAAGAAACCGCACAGCTGTTAAATACCGAGCAGGCATTACAGGTACTTATTAATACAACCAATAAAGGCGCACAAATAAATGTTATTAACCGCTTTGCTGACACCGTCCATACTCAAACTCTCAGCCAACATAAAATTTCGCAGCTATTAACTAACTTACTGCCCAGCGCGCAACTACAAGCAACGCCTAAATTAGCTATTATTTCGCACCCTCAGCATAGCGGCTCGTTCACAACCCCGATAACCAATAAACAGCTTAGTGAATTGCCTAGCAAGCCCGTGGCAGTAAATATTACTAATCAAGCAGATAAGCTGCTCATTAAAACTAACTTACCTAAAATGCAGGTCGCACTTAATAACTCATTTAGTAAACCCTTTACCGACTTGGTTTTATCACAGCAGCAAAATGCAGCCAGACCCCCCGCTGATAAAACAAGCCCGCAGTTAAGTGCACAAAGCCCTATAAAGTCATGGTTACAAAGCAGCTTTAGCGATTTAAAAACGCGAATTAACGATGCCGTTAAATACTTTGAAAACAAACCCTTTGCGAGTAAAACGTCACCTTTGCAGGCTCAACAAGCTAAGCTTGATGTAAATAAAACGCCGACACAAATAAACACGCTAACAAACCTTAATTTAAGCAAGCTAAATATAACCGCTGAAGTTGCTAATCATTCTTTTACCCCTAACAGCCCTTTAGCTAAACACTTTGCGCAGCTTCCTCCTTTAGTGCAAATAACCCAGCAATTAAAGGCAAGTGTGTCGTTATGGCAATCAGCAAACAATACAGCTCAGCCCCAAGCAGTGAGCGCCCAACCAACAAATGTAAGTACGCAAGGCAACGCTTCTACGCCGCTGAGTTTAAAAACACTACATGCCACAACTTCACAGGTAAATACTCCCAATCAACCCAGTTTGTCTCACTCGCTTTTTAACACAGCTGTAAGTCAGCAGTTACAACCAACAGAAGCTAAAATTTTAACCTCGCTTTTAAATTTGCCAACAGAGAGTGAGCGCCCAAATAGTGCTTCCAACCCTAAGACATTGTTGAGTAGCCAAATTACTGACATAGCAAGTAAAGCTACTCAAAATACACCTGATCTTACGCGTTTAGTGAATCAAGCTTTTAATAGAATGGTCTCCAGTACTAATGTCCACCCAGCCACCATACAGCGAGAGCTTTTAAGTACCTTACAACCGCTTACTACGCCAAACGACACACTACAAAGTAGCTTTACAAAAGGGCTTGAGCAACTTGCGGTTACTATTTTAGCGGCGCCAATAATAAGCCAACCAAGTACTTCGCTAACGTTTAATAACCACACAGGGGTTGATGCCCTACTTAATGTGCTTTTACCTACTTTTAAAGTAGGTAATGGCGCGGATAAACTATTAGAGCAACTTCAACAAACACAAATACAAGAGCTTGCCCCAGAGCTGCTACAAGTTAAAAATACCCTTAGCCAAGTACAAGTAACTACGCCAAACCAACAAAGCGACACAAACCCGCTAGCACAGTTTTTATTTCCGATGAAACTTCCGCCTGAAGCGGGACAAACAGAGATAACCTTAGGGCAATATAAAAAAGCCAGTGTAGATAAAACCGAAAAAAACGTGTGGTTTGTTAGATTAAATTTTGATTATGCACAGCAAGGGCAATTACAAATAGTGGCTGAGCTTATGGACAAAGCGCTCGATTGCCAGCTGCTTGCCTCTAGCCAAGAAGTAAGTGCAATTGCACACCCTCACTTAGATAGCCTCAGGGCTAAATTAGCTCAGCATGGCTTGCAAGTAGGCGAGCTAAACTTAAAACGCGGAGATGCTAGTCATCAAGCGTTTTATCAATCGCATGCCATTATAAATATTAAGGTTTAACATGACTGACACCTCTAATTTAGCAGCAAATAATAAATCCGCGATTGGCCTGTTGTATGAAGCAGGAAGTACCCCAGCAGTAAGTGTAAAAGGGTTTGGCGAGTTAGCCGATGAAATAATCGCAGCAGCAAAACAAAAAGGCATTATGATCCACCAAGATGAAGCACTTGCTAAAACACTCTCACACTTAGAATTGGGAGAGGAAATACCTAAAGAGCTTTATTATGTTATTGCTGAATTGATTGCTTTTTCGTACGTGCTTCGTGGGCAGTTCCCACCTGGCTGGCAAGACTTTCAAGGTAAGCTAAATGTAAAGGCATAACTAGGTGGATGAATTATATCTCCCCCTTTATTAAGTATTACTGCACATTGGTGTTGTGTGTAGTTAAAAGCAAAAAAGACGCTAGGCGTCTTTTTGTTTATGTAACGAAAATAATAGTTCAGCCTCAGCCCTAGGAAGCTCGCACTCGCGTATCACCTCATCTAAATCTGCGCCAAGCTCAACCATTTTAACAGCACGTGAATATATTTTTGCGTCTGGGTCATCATATTTTTGGGCAGCTTGTTGTTGCATCAACTCTTGATTTTGTTGCTCAACTTCAAGTACGCGCTTACCTATACTTAAAAGCCCTGTTCTGAGCTCAGACACTTCACTGCGTAATATATGTGTTTGCTCTGAGGTATCTTTTAATTGCTGTGATACCGCATTAAGCTCCGCCGACTGTTTATTTTTTAATGCAACAATTAGCGCCAGCGATATTAAACCTATCCCTAGCGCTGCTATTGCGATACTGAGTAACAACATAATTTTAGTGGTAAAGCTTAAATATCGCTTAACTCATCCCATTCGTCATCGCTAAGTAATTTATTTAAATCGACTAAAATAAGTAATTCGTTATCGCGGTTACATACACCTTGGATAAACTTAGCGCTTTCTTCGGTACCAACATTTGGGGCGCTGTCTATTTCAGAGCTGCGTAAATACACAACTTCAGAAACACTATCGGCTAAAATACCAATTACTTGCTCTTCTGCTTCAATAATTAAAATGCGAGAGTTATCAGTTGCATCCGCAGCAGGCAAACCAAAGCGTGCACGAGTATCAATAACAGTGACTACGTTACCACGTAAATTTATAATGCCAATAACGTATGAAGGTGCTCCAGGTACTGGGGCAATTTCGGTATAACGTAAAATTTCTTGCACCTGCATTACGTTGACGCCATACGTTTCTTCTTCAAGCTTAAACGTTACCCACTGTAAAATTTCATCGTTGTTATCTGCGTTTTTATTCGCTGATAATAGTCTATCTTCGCTCATGCTGTTACCCCGTAATGGTCGTTACTACTGACGGCTATCTAAGCCTTTTTCTAATAGTGCATTTAAATTATCTACATCTATTAAAGCACACATTTTTTCTTTAATAACACCGGCAAGCCAAGGGCGTTTGCCACTGTTTTTTCGCCATTTTACATCTTCTTTACTCAATGTAATGTTATTTATTAACTTTTCGGCCAATAAACCCCAGTTGCTATCGCCTAAGGTTATTAAATACTGATAATTAAGAGAGGCCTCTAACTTTTCATCGTACTTTTCAGGCATTACCCAACGGGCAGTATCAACTACGTTTAGCTTTTCATCTCTATTAAGCATAACGCCTTTAAACCACTTTGGCTTACCAAATAAATGATTTACTTCACCTAATTGATGAATTCCTCCAAGCGCTTTCAAAGGAACAGCCAATGTTAAACCAGCCACTTCAAAAAACAGAGCCTGAAATTCACCTTCAAAGTAATCTTCTTGGCTATGTAATAAAGGGGCAGGTTCTGTACTTAACTGGGTTTGCACCTCAGCTGTCTCTACTGGCTCAGGCTCAATAGGTGCCGGTGGCGAAATAGTGGCGTCAGCCTCGCTATTACTCTCTTTTACTTGCTCAGAATAAAGCTGCTCGGTTACTTTTAATTGCGCTTTGGGCTTTAAAAGTACTTCGTCGTTTTGTAAGGCACTAGGTACTTGCTCAAGTAGCTTTGCTACAGGCTCAAGGTTTTCCTCAGGTTCGTCTTCGCATAATAGCGCCCCTAAGTATTGAGTCATTACTTTTTCATTAGCAAATAATTGCTTACTCATTCATTAACCTTGTCCAATTAAATAATCTAATAACGCTTTATAAGCGTAAACCCCACGCGAACGTGGGCAAAACTCTATGGGTACCTTTTGTGCAAGGCTTGCATCTCTAAACTTTGTATCAACGGGGATCACTCCTGGCCATACTTTATCTTTATATGTATTTTGCAACGTTTTGTAGGCTTCAAGCGACGCTTTAGTGCGCTTATCATACATAGTAGGGATTATAGTATATTGGTACTGTTTCGCTTGAGAGCTTTGCATTAATTCCATAGTGCGCATCATTCTATCAAGCCCTTTGAGCGCCAAAAACTCAGTTTGCACAGGCACTAAAATACGTTCGCTGGCGGCTAATGCGTTCACCATTAAAACACCTAAAACGGGCGGGCAATCAAGCAGCGCATAATCGTAATGTTCACTAATTTTTGCAAGTGTTTTTTTTAAAATTAAGCCCATCCCCGTTTTATTGCCCATACTTCTATCGAGGGTTGCTATAGCCATCGTCGCGGGCAATATATCTAGGTTTTCCATGGTAGAGGGGCACAAGGCTTGTAGTATTTCTTCACTTTGCATTGAGGTGCCGCGGGCAAAAATATCGTACACACTGACTTCTAAATCTTCAGAATCAATACCAAAATAGTACGTTAGTGAGGCGTGAGGGTCGGTATCAATGAGTAATACGCGTTTACCTTGCAAGGCCAAAATACCAGCAAGACTGACAGCCGTTGTGGTTTTACCTACACCGCCCTTTTGATTTGCTACTGTCCAAATCTTCACATTAAGTCCTAATTACTGTTCATTGCGCGTGGTGATTCTGATGCCACCATGAGGTAAACGAATTATTTTAATAGAGTTATCATCAGAGGGAAGTTCCACCTCTGGCTCAGGCGCAGCTTGTTGCACTTGCTCATCAGGCTCAGCTTCATTTTCGGTGGTTTGTTGTACTAAGCCATACTTAGAAAGCGCAATAACAACTTTACGATTCTCTGCTCGACCCGCTGCGGTGTCGTTATCGGCAAAAGGTGAGTATTGCCCATACCCCTCGATTGCCATTCGCGCTGGGTTAATTCCTAACGTTTCTAATTCAACTAAAATAGAGGTCGCCCGTGCAACTGACAACTCCCAGTTAGAGCGAAACATTTCATTGCGAATACTTTCGTTATCTGTGTAACCTCTTACCCTTATGTAGTTATCTACTGGGGCAATAATATCTTTTACAATTTTTACGACTTGCTTAGCTCGCGCGTGGGCCACTGAGCTACCACTTGAGAACAGCATTCCTGAACTTAGCTCAATAATAAGCCAATCTTGGTTGAGCTCTAAACTTGCTTCTCCATCACGAATTTCATCAATAAGTGCTGAATGTAATTTAGTTAACAGACTATCGAGTGGTTTACCTAAATGTTTTTGTTTTATATTGCTGGTATCACTATGTCCATCTAACAGCTCTGGGCCAGACTCCTGTTTTTGAATGCTCTCACCATACAATAACTCTTGCTCTGGGGTAACACGGTCAGTAAGTAGCCCTTCGCCTTTCACGCCCTCACCTTGTTGCGATTGTTGCCTTGCTGATTTGTCAAAAACCTGTTCTAGGGAGTCGGAGAGGATTTGAAAACTTTCTTCTTTATTTATGGCAATGGCATACATAACCACAAAAAAGGCAAACATAATGGTCATGTAATCAGCATAAGAGACTAACCAACGTTCTGTAAGTTGATTTTTTTCAGCTGATTGACGTAAGCGCCGGCGTAACATAAAAGTTACTCTACCACGACATTAGGGCGCTCTGTGCGATAAGCTTCAAGCTTTAATTCTATGTTTATAGGACTTTCGCCAAGGCTTATAGCAATCACCCCTTCGGCCATCATTTCATGGTAAAGCATTTTTTGCTCTACTCGCTGCTTAAGCTTATTGGCCATAGGTAAAAATAATAAGTTAGCTAAACCCACCCCATATATTGTTGCAATAAATGCGGTGGCGACCCCTGCACCAAGCTTTTGAGGGTCGGTAATAAATGACATTGCTTGAATAAGGCCAAGTACAGCCCCTAAAATACCTATAGTTGGGCTATATCCGCCCATGGCTTCGTACACTCTACTTGCTTCAAGTAAGCGGTCTCGTTCAAGCATTAAATCTATTTCTAAGGTGTCGCGTAGCTTTTGCTCCGAACACCCATCTACTAGTAAGCTAAGCCCTTTTGCTGCATAAGGATCTGGGTGACTAAGTGCCTCTTTTTCAAGCGCTAAGTACCCTTCCTGGCGAGCTTTATGCGACCACGTTTTAATTTGCTCTATGGCTTGCTCAATATTGTACTGAGGTGAAAAAAACACCCAATGGCTCATGCTTAGCGTTTTTTTAAAGGTGCTTGTCGCCGTTTGCAACATAACAGCCCCTAAGGTGCCGCCAAGTACAATAATAAGTGCAGGGCCATTAAATAACGCCGTGACAACGCCCCCCTCTAAAGAGTAACCAATCGCTATAGCGCCCAGCGCAATGATTAACCCTAAAACAGAGAGCTTATCCACAACCAGTCTCTCTTTTTATTCTTGCTGCTACGTCGTTTAACGCTAAATGCTCAGAGGCAAGCCCAGCGTTGGCAATAGCTTGAGGCATACCGTATACCACACAGCTTTTTTCATCTTGCGCCCAAATTGTTGCGCCAGATTGCTTAAGCATTCGCGCGCCATCACGTCCATCAGCGCCCATGCCGGTTAAAACAATAGCAAGTACATCTCCTTGGTAGCTTTTGGCAACACTTGCAAAAGTCACATCAACGCTTGGTTTGTAGCTTATACGTTCACTATTATCTTCAAATACACGCAACGTTTTGTTACCACTTCGCCCTTCTACCATCATTTGCTGTCCACCAGGTGCTAAGTAGGCTGTGCCGGCTTCTAGCCTGTCACCTTGTTGCGCTTCTTTAACGCGTATTTTGCAAAGGCTATTTAAACGTGCCGCAAACGCAGGCGTAAATGCTGCCGGCATGTGCTGAATTAACAAAATAGGGTGAGCAAAGTGAGCAGGTAATTGGGTTAATATGGTTTGTAAAGCAACTGGCCCGCCAGTTGAAGTGCCAATAGCCACTATTTGATAGTGTTTACCGCTGGCACGCGTGGGCATACTGGGTGTAGTTGTTGTCTGCACTGGGGCAGCACGTTGAAAGCTTCTATCAGGTTGTTTAAGCGATGAGCTTGTTGTGGCAAGTTTGCTTGCAGATGGAGCAGTAGTCTTACTTGATGTTAATGGCCTAACAGGGCGCGGTGCTCGCCTGCGACCAATTTCCTTCACTTTAGCTTGCAATAACTTGATTGCATCTTCGTTATTTCGTGCAATGTCTTCAAACTTTTTCGGTAAAAAGTCCATAGCTCCGGCATCAAGTGCATCTAAAGTTGCGGTTGCACCGTCGCGAGTTAATGAAGAAAACATAAGTATTGGCGTTGGGTTACTCCCCATAATTTCTTTAACTGCGCTAATACCATCAAGCACAGGCATTTCTACATCCATGGTGATCATATCTGGACGTAACTGCGCTGTTTTTTCTACGGCTTCTCTACCGTTAACAGCAAAGCCTATTACTTCGATACCGCTGTCTTGTTCAAGGATTTCGCTCACTCGACGGCGAAAAAAACTGGAATCGTCAACAACTAAAACTTTTACGGCCATTGCGCTCTCTTATTAAATTTATGTATAGGCATACACAGGTATGCCTACATTTTACCCTGCGTAATGCTTAAGCATATTAGGTACATCCAGAATCAGCGCAATACCACCGTCAGATGTAATTGTTGCACCAGCCATTCCAGGCGTACCTTGTAATAACGCATCAAGAGGCTTAATAACAACTTCTTCTTGGCCAATTAATGAATCAACCACAAAGCCAACTTGCTGAGTACCTATTTGTACAATTACCACATGACCTTGCGCTTTTCGCTGAGAACAATCAGCACCTTTAACTAACCAATGCTCTAAGTAAAATAGCGGTATCGCTTTTTTACGAACAATAATTGTAAGCTGACCATCTACCACATTGGTTTTGGTTAAATCTAAGTGGAATATTTCACTCACACCAGCAAGTGGTAACGCAAACGTTTGCTCACCAACAATAACCATCAGCGTAGGTAAAATAGCCAGTGTTAATGGTACTTTTATTTCTAAAATAGTCCCTACGCCCAACTCTGACTGTATACTCACAGAGCCATTAAGCTGCGTAATTTTAGTTTTTACTACATCCATGCCTACGCCACGGCCAGAAATATCAGATATCTCTTCTTTGGTCGAAAAGCCTGGCGCAAATATTAAGTTATACGCTTCTGTATCTGATAAGCGACTTGCCTGATCATGGTCAATAACGCCTTTACTGATCGCTATTTTTTTCAGTTTTTCCGCATCCATACCTGCACCATCATCTTTAATGGTTAACAAAATATGGTCGCCTTCTTGCGAAGCCGATAATGTAACGTTACCGGTTCTAGGCTTACCCGCAGCTTCACGCGCTGCTGGCATTTCAATTCCGTGGTCAACTGAGTTTCGTACTAAATGCACCAACGGATCGGCCAGTGCCTCAACTAAGTTTTTATCTAAATCGGTTTCTTCACCTACAAGCTGTAAATCAATTTCTTTATTTAAGCTACGGGCTAAGTCACGTACTACGCGAGGGAATCGGCCAAACACTTTTTTGATAGGCTGCATTCGCGTTTGCATTACTGCACCTTGAATATCAGCAGTGACCACATCAAGATTTGATATCGCCTTACCCATCGCTTCACTGTCTGTATTGGTCGCTAAACTGACCAACCTATTTCGTACTAATACCAACTCGCCAACCATATTCATTATTTGATCTAAACGCTTTGTATCAACACGTACTGTAGTTTCAGCAGGTGGAGGCGTAGCTTTTTTAGGTGCAGCGCTACTCGCTGGTTTTTCAGCCACTTTAGGTTTAGGCGCAGCGGCTTTTGCCGCCGGAGCTTGTTTTGCTGCAGGTGCTGGCGTAGGCTTTTCTGGCGTAGGTTTTGCTGGCGTTTGTGCTACAGGTGCAGCCTTAGGTGGCTGCGGTGCAGGTGTGTCAGCTTCTTTTGATTCTGGTGCGGCACCTTTACCATGCAGTTCATCAAGCAATGCCTCAAATTCATCATCGCTGATTTCATCATCACCGCTATCATTTGTAACAGCCGCTGGTGGTGCTGTGTGTTTTACTTCTGACTCACTGCTTGAAGTATCTCCTGCAACCGGACCAAAACTACCTACACCGTGTAATTCATCTAATAAACTGTCAAATTCATCATCGGTAATATCTGAACTTGAATCTGGCTCTGCACTTGCACTTGGTTGCGACACCGGGCTCTGGCCTTTGCCGTGTAGCTCATCGAGTAAGCTTTCAAATTCATCTTCTGTAATTTCATCAATTTGCGTGCTATCTGCTGAAGGGCTTGAACCTGCCACATCAAATAGTTCATCAAATGCAAATGGGTCTTCATCATCTGTTGCGCTAACGGGAGCTGCGGGTTCTTGTTCAACAACTTCGGGGGCTGTTTCAGTAAGCTCTTCATCCGTAGGCGGTTGACCAAGTTTGTGAAGGGTTTCTAGTAATTGAGGGTCTGCTGGGTCTGGCTGTTCGCGGTTTTGAATAGTGGCAAACATTTCATTAATGGTATCTAGTGCTTGTAAAATCACATCCATCAATTCTGAATTAACGGTTCTAACCCCTTGGCGTAAGAGATCAAATACGTTTTCAGCACCATGACAGGCATCAACAAGCTCAGTCATAGCTAAAAAGCCTGCTCCCCCTTTTACGGTATGAAAGCCCCTAAAAATAGCATTTAGTAACTCAGTATCTTCTGGGTTATTTTCTAGCTCAACTAACTGTTCAGATAAAAGCTCTAGGATTTCTCCAGCCTCTACAAGAAAGTCTTGTAAAATATCTTCATCGACTTCAAAGCTCATGCAGTTACTCTCCTCTTAGAAGCCCAAACTTGATAATAGGTCATCGACCTCGTCTTGGTCAGATACAACATCATTTCGCGACTCTTTATCAATAATAGGGCCTTCAGGACCTGCTAATGTTTGTGCGGCAACCAGTTCTTCTGTTTCTTGTTGTTCTTTACTTTCAGCAATGCTGTCATCTTGTGCAGCAAATGCTGTTAAAAGGTGTATTAAACTTTCTTCTACTTCTCTGACTAATTCAATTACACGGCGGATAACCTGGCCGGTTAAATCTTGAAAATCCTGCGCCATTAGTACATTAGTCATTAAAGTTTGCAACTCATCGGTTTTATGATGAGAGCTGTTCATAAACTTGTCGATGCTGTGGCATAAGGTTTTAAACTCGCCCAGCTCTATCTCGCGGTTCATAAGCCTATCCCAAGTAGGCTTAATATGTGCAATTTCATCTGCTAACTGCTGCGCAATAGGAAGGCTTGCTTCGACCGCATCCATTGTCTTATTAGCTGCATTTTCTGTCATTTCCATGACATAGTTTAAGCGCTTTTTCGCATCCGGAATTGCATCAGTGGTTAAATCGGTTAAACGCGTATCAAGTTCAAAGCTTTTAAGGGCTTCGTGTAATTGGCGTGTTAACTTACCTACTTCAGCAAAAAGCTGCGATTGCTCTTGAGAGGCAGTATCTAAAATTAATTGATCAGCTTTATCTTGCTCACCGTTTTCTAAAAAAACGACGAGCTGACGAGCTTGTTCTAAAGTAATTTGAGGCGCAGCTGGTGCTGACATAAGCCTCTCCTCTCATTAACCTAAGCGTTCAAACACTTTTTCTAATTTAGTTTTCAAAGTACCAGCAGTAAATGGCTTAACAATATAGCCATTAACACCTGCTTGCGCTGCCGCTATTATTTGTTCTTTTTTAGCTTCTGCCGTCACCATTAAAACCGGAATATGTTTTAATTTTTCGTCAGCTCTAATGGCTCTTAGCAAGTCAATACCCTGCATGCCTGGCATGTTCCAATCGGTTACAACAAAGTCAAAAACCTGATTTTGCAACATAGGTAATGCTGTAGAACCATCGTCAGCTTCTTGAACATTCGTGAACCCTAGGTCACGCAACAGATTTTTTATAATACGTCTCATTGTAGAGAAATCATCAACAACAAGAATTTTCATGTTTTTATCCAAAACATCCTCCGGTGAGGTCTTAACCTATAATTTACTTACTACTAGTTTATCCAGTCATTGATTTTTGCTTTGAGCTTAATCATCGCCTGACCATGTATCTGACTTACACGCGATTCACTTACATCGAGTATATGCCCAATTTCTTTTAAATTCATTTCATCGTTGTAATACAAAGAAAGCACCATTGCATCTCGCTCCGGTAAAGACTTTATTGCCTCTAACAATGAATTATTAAACCGTTCATTTTTAACATTATTAAATGGTTTGTCTAGCGCTAAATCTTGACCTGCAGGGCTAATAACATCTTCATCTACCCCTAGGTCTTCTATACCAAGCACTTTACTGGAATTAACATCATTTAAAATATGATGGTATTCTTCTAGCGAAATATCAAGTTTTTCAGCTACTTCAGTATCTTTTGGTTCTCTATTTAAGCTATTTTCTAATTCTGTGATGGTTTCGGCTACTAATCGGCTTTTGCGGTGCACCGAACGTGGTGCCCAATCCCCTCTGCGCATTTCATCAAGCATAGCGCCGCGAATACGAATACCAGCAAACGTTTCAAAGCTTGCCCCTTTACTGGCATCAAAGTTTTTTGAGGCCTCGATAAGGCCAATCATTCCCGATTGGATTAAGTCATCAAGCTGAACGCTAGGAGGAAGACGAGCTATTAAATGGCACGCCACTTTTTTGACAAGCGACGCGTGTTTTTCAACAATCACATTTAAATTTTGTGTTGATTGATATCCCATAGCTCTTTTCACCGATGTTGTCATAATCAGCCGTTTACTAGCTTCTCAATGAAAAACTCTAAATGTCCTGAAGGTTGATTAGGTATAGGCCATTTTACTGCTTTTGTCGCTAATGTTTTAAACGCGACTGCTGCTGGTGAATTAGGGAAAAGATCGACAATTACTTTTTGTTTGCGCGTAGATTTACGCATATTTTCATCATATGGAATAGTCGCAACAAGCTCCATAGACACATCTAAAAAGCGGTCTGTTACTTTAGAGAGCTTTGCAAAAAGCTCTTGGCCCTCGCGCATACTGCGCACCATGTTTGCAACAATTTTAAATTTATAAACGCCATGCTCGCGGCTAAGTACTTTAATAAGCGCGTAGGCATCAGTAATAGAGGTCGGCTCGTCACACACCACCACCATGACATCTTGCGCTGCACGAGAAAAACTCAGCACCATGTCAGAAATACCAGCGGCGGTATCTACAATTAAAATATCAAATTCGGTATTAAGCTCACTAAAGGCACGAATTAACCCAGCATGCTCAGATGGGGTTAGCTCCACCATACTTTGCGAGCCTGATGTAGCAGGCACGATTTTAATACCGCCTGGGCCTTCAACTAAAATCTCGTCAAGTTCGCACTCGCCTGAAAGGACATGAGATAAGTTTTTTTCAACACGTAGTCCTAGCATTACATCACAATTAGCTAGGCCTAAATCGGCATCTAATACTAATACACGATTACCCTGCTGCCCTAAAGCAATAGCAGTATTTAAAGAGACGTTGGTTTTACCCACCCCTCCTTTACCGCCGGTGACAGCGATAACTTTTACGCCGTTGTTGTTTTGACTCATTTTGCGCAGGCCGCTTGCTTGATCTAATACTGTGTTAATCATACATCCCTACTGTGCTTGACGCCACTGCTTGGTGTCTTGAATGTTGTGCTTTTGCTCTTTTTAAATACAATTGCTCAGCTTTTTTTACTAGTTTTTCAGCATTTGCAACGCGAATATCTTCTGGTACACGCTGACCATTAGTAAGATACCCTATTGGAAGGCGATTTTGAATCGCTATACTAATAATCTCACCTAAACTTAATGATTCATCTAACTTAGTGAAAATACAACCGCTTAGCTGAACCTTTTTAAAATGTCTTACGGTTTCTTGCAGTACATTTATTTGTGCTGTGGCACTTAATACCAAATAACTACGTATATCTACTCGCTGGTTGCGCATTAACGTATTTAATTGCTCTGTAAGGCGTAAATCACGTTGGCTCATACCCGCTGTATCAATTAATACTAGACGCTTATTGCGTAAATGATATAAAACTTCAGCTAATTCATTGGCATCTTTTACTTGTTTAACACCACAACCAATAATACGACCATACGTTGCAAGCTGCTCATACGCACCAATTCTGTATGTATCAGTGGTGATTAGGGCAACTTTGTCGGCGCCATACTTTTGTGCGCCTAATGCGGCAAGTTTAGCTACTGTGGTTGTTTTACCTACACCAGTAGGCCCAACAAGTGCATACACACCCCCTTGGCGAAGAATTTCGTTATTGGTGGTTTGCATTTGATCTTCAACCATTTGCAATAATGCTCTCCAACCTTGCTGTCGCGATACGTCATCTGGAATAAAACACGCCATTTGCTCTGCAACGTCTTTATCTATTCCCATGCCAACTAAACGGTCAATCATGCATGCACGTGTAGGGTCGCGACGTGCCATATCTTGCTGCATTAAACCCGATACTTGGTGTTCTAGTAACTGGCGAATTGCGTTCATTTCATCACGCATCGCGCTCATTTGGGCGCTTTCGTTGTTATTAGTTTGGCTACGTGGTGCAACCGGCGCATCTAAATCGTCAAAGTCTTGATCTAAATCATCAAAGCCTAGGCTGTCTGCTTGGGTTTGCATGCGTTTTGGCGCTTCATTTTCGCGAGCAAACATATTTGTCGTACGTGGCTGTGCTGGCTCTTGGTAATGCTCAGACGTATCAATACCTGATTGCGAAAACATAGAGGCTAGCTCAGGAGAGCGAGGGCGTGGCGACTGACGCTCTAATAAAGCTTGTAAGCTATCAGCTACTTTTGCTTGTGGCTCAGGTTGCGCACGCTTAGGCTCTGGCTTTACAAAGTTATGAGTAGGCTGTTGCACGGCTCTTTGCGGAGCAGGCGCTGCCTGTGGTTGCGCTGCGGCTTTAGGGGCTGCTTTGTCGTAATCTACTGCGGCAACAATTTCTACACCATTAGCGAGTTTTTTGTTCGACATAATAACGGCATCAACACCTAGCTCATCTTTAACTTCTTTCAGTGCGGTGCGCATATCTTTGGCAAAAAAACGTTTAATCTTCATGGTTCAACCCCTGTTAAAATCTTTATTGTTGGCCTACTGAGCTGACAATCTTGATCTGTCTTTCATCTGGTACCTCTTGATAAGACATCACCCTTAAACCCGGTATGGTGTACTTAACAAAACGAGATAACACAGTGCGTAACATTCCTGACGTTAGCAATATTGAAGGTTCTCCGGCCATTTCTTGATTCTGATGCGCTTCGTTTAATGATGTTTGAAGTCGCTCAGCAAGGCTTGGTTCTATTCCGGCACCTTCGTCGCCTGCATTTTGTAATGACTGATGCAACATCTGTTCCAACTCAGGCGCCAAGGTTATGACAGGGATTTCTGATGACATTCCCACAGCGTCTTGAACTATTAAACGGCGCAGCGAAATACGCACTGCAGCTGTTAAAACATCGGCATCTTGGCTACGTGGGCCGTACTCTACAAGGGTTTGAACAATAGAGCGCATATCACGAATAGCCACACCTTCGTTTAATAAATTTTGCAGTACTTTTACAACGGTTGTCAGTGGTAGTACTTCTGGCACTAACCCTTCGACTAAACGTGGATGGCTTTTAGCTAACATATCAAGCAGGTTTTGAACCTCCTCATGGCCTAGTAATAATGCGGCACTGTTAGTTAATAACTGGCTAATATGGGTGGCTACCACAGTGGCTGAGTCAACCACGGTGTAACCTAGTGATTGTGCTTCGTCTTTTTGATCAGGCTTTATCCACACCGCATCTAAGCCAAATGCTGGGTCTTTGGTTTCAACCCCTTTAATAGGGCCAAATACTTGCCCTGGGTTGATGGCCAGTTCATCGCCATGTTTGAGTTCGCCCTCACCACTTGAAACACCCATCATGGTAATACGGTACGCATTAGGGTCTAACTCTAAGTTATCGCGAATATGTACAGGCGGTACTAAAAAGCCAAGCTCCTGAGATAGCTTTTTACGCACCCCTTTAATTCGGTTGAGCAGCTCACCACCTTGAGATTGGTCAACAAGCGGAATAAGCCTGTAGCCAACTTCTAAGCCAATAACGTCAATTTGTTGTACATCGTCCCATCCAAGCTCTTTTTGCTCTTGCTTGTTTGCAACACCAGTACCGGCAACGGTACCACTTTCAGCCTCTTGGGCTGCTAGAGCAGCGGCTTTTAATTTTTGCTGCTGAGTAAAGTAAGCTAAGTAGCCAAGTAGTGCGCCTAAACTTAAAAAAGCAATATGAGGCATACCCGGAACTAACCCCATAATGATTAAAATACCTGAGGCGATAAATAATGATTTTTCGTTACCTAATTGGGCTTTAAATTGCTCACCCATGTTATGTGATTCGTTTTGGCGAGTAACAACAATAGCAGTACCAATAGAGAGCAGTAATGAAGGAAGCTGCGCCACAAGGCCGTCACCAATGGTAAGTAAAGTATATACTTCCATTGCGCGGCTAAAGCTCAAGTCATGTTGGATCATGCCCACAAATAAGCCGCCAACAATATTAATAATTAATATCACGATACCGGCAATGGCATCGCCTTTTACAAACTTACTCGCCCCATCCATAGAGCCGTAAAAGTCGGCTTCGCGGGTTACTTCGCTGCGGCGCTCACGTGCTTGCTCTGCACTAATAAAGCCAGCGTTTAAGTCGGCATCTATCGCCATTTGCTTACCCGGCATAGCATCTAGCGTGAAACGAGCCGATACTTCAGAAATACGCCCTGCACCTTTGGTTATTACTACAAAGTTTATGATGATCAGAATTAAAAACACCACTAAACCTACCGCGTAGTTTCCGCCAATAACCACTGAGCCAAACGCTTCAATTACTTTACCAGCCGCATCACCCCCGTTGTGACCCTCAAGGAGCACCACGCGCGTACTGGCAACATTTAGTGCTAAACGCATAATTGTAGCGATTAACAATACCGCCGGAAACATGCCAAATTCGAGGGGTTTCATGGTGTAAACAGTCACCAGTAAAACAACTAAGGCAAGGGCAATATTAAATGAAAATAATATATCAAGAAGAAATGGCGGCAGCGGTAAAATAACCATACCCAGCGCTGCAAGTACTAATAGCGGTGTGCCAACACCTTTGGCATACTCTTTTTTATCTTTGTTAAGTTGTTGTAATACCGCTTTAAAATCCATAACTCTACAATTCAATAAATTGACACTAGCCTGAAATTGCAATAACTATTCCAAGTATAGAGCCAGCAATAGATTCATTGAGTATTGATACAAAATTTAAAGCAAGTGAGAGACAAGAGCGAATGGGCTTTATGGTTTGAATTTGCAGCCCCATGTTGGTATTTAGGCAAGGCGCCCCTGTAAAGTATGGTTGGCTCAGCTTACCCTAATCGTATTTAAAATCATCCGGAATAGGCAGTTTAGATTTAAGAGGGATGGGGCGCTTTCCGCGGCCTTTTTTAAACCGTTTAAGCTGAAATACATAGGCTAAAACTTGAGCGACAGCGGTAAATAGCTGATCTGGGATCTGTTGGCCTATTTCGGCGGTATGATAAAGCGCCCGCGTAAGCATAGGAGATTCTACAATCGGTACTTCGTTACCTTTGGCTATTTTACGAATTTGCATAGCCATTTCATCTATCCCTTTGGCAAGTACAATCGGCGCACCTGCTCGCTCAGTATCGTATTTTAGCGCCACAGAATAGTGAGTAGGGTTGGTTACAATTACGTCGGCATCGGGGACATCTTGCATCATTCTTCGCTGCGACATTTGCCTTTGTGTTTGCCTAATGCGCGCTTTAATTTGCGGATCACCCTCTGAGTTTTTGTACTCGTCTTTGATCTCCTGCATAGTCATTTTAAGTTGTTTGTTGTGGTTATAACTTTGATAAGGCGCATCTATTGCGGCAATAATCACCAAAGTGCACGACAACCCTAAAAACATCCACGAGAGTATTTCAAGGGCATGAATTATATTACTAGGTGCGCTTTCAATACCTAAATGCAAAATTTCATCAAAAAAAGTTTGAATCAAAAACACCGCAAAAATAGCCACCAGCGCAAACTTTAATATAGATTTTACAAGCTCTATCGCTGCTTGTGGGCCAAACATGCGTTTAAAGCCCTTCATTGGCGACATTTTACTGGGTTTAGGTGCCGCGGCTTCCCAACTAAAATTAAAGCCGCCGAGTAAGGTATTTCCTATAAATGCTGCAATAACAATAATTAAAACAAACATCGCCATAGGAAACAGCAACGCACTGGCCACCTCACTCCACACCGCAAACATTTTAGTGGTGTCGTAGGTTTCACTGCGATTTAAAGACAGCATCCTGCCCATAACATTGTACAAACCTTTGCCTATTTCGGGCCCATATAACAGCAACGAAATTGCAGAAAAAATAAGTACAAACATAGTACCTAATTCTTTTGAGCGTGCTATTTGACCTTTCTTTTTAGCATCTTCGAGCTTTTTGGAGGTGGGTTCTTCTGTTTTTTCTTGTCCTGAATCTTCAGCCATTGCCCCTCCTACACCGTACAGCCAACAAGGCTACACATTAGCTCAATCATTTTTAACCACTGAAACTCAAATTGGGTTACAAAATTACCCAAGGTGGCCCAAATAATCATTAAACCGGCAACTAATGTAAACGGAAAACCTATTGAGAAAATGTTTAATTGCGGTGCTGCGCGGGTCATAATACCAAATGAAATATTAATAATGAGCATGGCCGTTAGGGGGGCTAAAGCCAATACCAATGCAGTGGTAAACATCCAGCTGCCCCACGTTACAATATCCCAGTAATGATCAACAGCCCACCACTGGCCGTTTATAGGCAACACCGAAAAACTATGCACCACCATTTGAATCATCATTAAATGGCCATTAAAAACAAAAAATAACAAGGTCGCTAAAATTAAGTAAAACTGGCCAACTGCAGGCACACTCGCACCATTTGAAGGGTCTATAACAGAGGCAAAGCCCAAACCGGTTTGCATTGCCAGTATTTGCCCAGCAAGCACAAAGGTATTTAGCATTAGCGTAGAGGCAAACCCTATCGCAACACCTATCAACATTTGCTGTATAACCACCAGCACCATTTCAAAAGAAAATAAATTAGTAAATGTTGCAGGAGGCAGCGCTGGCACCACTAAAAACGTTACCACTACCGCCAATCCCATTTTAATGCGCGTAGGTACGTTTTGTGCGCCTAAGCCCGCCATAATCATGATCATAGAGCTGATGCGAACTAAAGGCAGTAAAAAATCACTTAACCATTGAATAACAACAGAAAAAGGAAATTCCACAATTAGCCTGCAATTTCAGGAATGAGTAACACTAGGCGGGTAAAAAAATCCATTAGCTCTTGAGTAAGCCAATGCCCACCTACAATAAGTGCTCCAATGGTAATTAATAAGCGCGGTAAAAAACTTAGGGTTTGTTCATTAATTGAGGTTGCCGCTTGGAACACCGCCACCACTAAACCAACAAGTAAACCAGGTACCACAATAGCTGATACCAGCTTAATAACTAAAAACAGTGCATCGCTAAGAATATCAACAAAAATTTCTGGTTCCATGTTGTACTCCTAATGTTTAAAAGTGCGAATGTAAAACATGGTTTATGTCCCTAAGCCAAAGCTTTTGGCTAACGTGCCCATTACTAAGCTCCAGCCATCGACCAGTACAAATAACATTATTTTAAAAGGCAAGGACACTATCATGGGCGAGAGCATCATCATACCCATGGCCATTAATACCGAGGCAACCACTAAATCCACAATTAAAAACGGTATAAAAAACATAAAACCAATGATAAACGCGGTTTGTAGTTCACTGGTCACAAATGCAGGTATTAACACAATAAGCGGTGTGGCCTCCGGCGAATCAAGCTGCTCATAACCTGCTATTTTGGCAAACGTTTCTAAGTCTTTTAATCGTACCTGCGAGAGCATAAAGGCCTTCATGGGCTCCTTTGCAAGCTCTAATGCTTGTACCGAAGTAACTTGTTCATTTAAATAGGGTTCTATCGCACGTTCGTTAACTTGCTGATAAATAGGCGCCATAATAAAAATACTTAAAAAAAGCGACATCCCTAATAAAACTTGGTTTGAAGGTGTTGATTGTAAACCAATGGCTTGGCGCAAAATGGCCAGTACAACAATAATACGGGTAAACGAAGTCATCATAATTATGGCGGCAGGAATAAAGCTCAGCGCCGTCATAATTGCCAGTACTTGCAAGGTTACAGAGTAATCTTGCGTCCCGTCGGCATTGGTTGTAATGGTTAGAGCGTCTATGCCCTCTGCACTGCTTGCAGCAGGTACAAATAACACAGCTAAAATAATCAGCAGCCACTTTATCATAGGGTTAATTCTTTTTATTTTGATTCGTTTGCGGGTTTAGTAGTTTGCTAAATCGCTTAGCAAGTTCTGGCAGTTCTTTTTCACTTAACGGCGTGTCTAATTTATGTAAGTAGTTAATACTGTGCGGGGTGACCCCTAATAAATGCTGTGCATTATCTATTTCAACCACCATTAAGCGCTCTCGAGAGCCAAGCGGTAAGCTTCGTACCACTTTAAATTCTTCGCTATTAGCTAAATTTGGGTTAAGTTTTTTAACAAAAAATGCCAGCACTACAATCAGTACTAGCACCGCAACCAACGACAACACCATAGACAAAATGTCGGCCGTAGGTGTTAACGTTTCTGCCTTTGTAAATACTGAGTTTGTTAAAGCAGCAAGGGAGCTCATCGTAATTTTTTGATCCGCTCTACCTGGCTAATAACATCCGTTAAACGAATACCAAATTTATCATTCACTACAACCACTTCGCCATGGGCAATGAGCGTACCATTTACTAATACATCCAGTGGTTCGCCGGCTACACGGTCTAGTTCAACAACAGAGCCTTGGTTTAGCTGCAGTAAGTTACGAATATTTATTTTAGAGCGCCCTACTTCCATAGAAATAGTCACAGGAATATCTAAAATTGTATCGAGTTTACGCTTTTCGTCACCGCTAAGTTCATGTTTAGCATCACTTAGTTCATCAAGCTCTGCTACATGCGCTTCGGCGCTCTCATCACCGCCTTCGGCTTCAGCTAGGGCTGCTGCCCATTCGTCCATTGTGTCTTGATCATCGCTCATACTTTTAACCTTTTAATCAATTACCAGTCTAAGTCTACACCGTCAGAAAGGTGTAAATCATCTTCTAGTTCTGCTAATTCTGCATCTGAATCAATTTTCTTGCCGCCTTTGGTAAATACATGCAGCTCAGATTTAACTGAATCAGGGCGTTTAATTTTTTCACTAATTTGTAGCGCAACGTTATCGCGAGAACGACCCATTTTAGCTCTAAATGTAGGTAACTCCTCAACAAATACCGTAATATGCTCTGGCATTTCTACCGGTATAATATCGCCCGCTTTAAGTTCCATTATTTGTTTAAGAGACAAATCCACCTCAAGAAGTTGAGTCGACATATCCACCTCAACGTCCATAATTTCATCGCGTAAAGCTTTGCTCCAGCGCAAATCGGTGTCTTCTGTATCCGATTGTACACCCGCATCTAATAGCTCTCTAATGGGTTCAAGCATTGAATACGGCAAAGCGATGTGAAAATCGCCGCCACCGCCATCTAATTCAATATGAAAAGAGCTAATAACCACAACCTCAGTAGGGCTCACAATGTTAGCCATTGCTGGGTTTACTTCTGAATCGAGGTATTCAAACGACACGTCCATAACCGGTGCCCATGCTTCTTTGTAATCTTCAAAGATAATTTTTAGTAGCATTTGCACGATTCGACGTTCGGTAGGGGTAAATTCGCGGCCTTCAATTTTGGCATGGTAACGCCCGTCACCACCAAAAAAGTTATCTACCAAAATAAACACTAAACGTGCTTCCATGGTGATAAGGCCAGTGCCTTTTAGCGGTCTAAAACGCACCATATTTAAACTTGTTGGTACAAATAAGGTATGAATGTATTCGCCAAATTTAATCATTTGTACGCCATTAATCGACACCTCTGCGGTGCGGCGCATCATGTTAAATAAGCTTATTCGCATATGACGAGCAAACCGCTCGTTAACAATTTCCAGGGTCGGCATGCGACCACGCACGATCCGATCTTGCGAAGAAAAGTCGTACTGTAATGTACTGCCTTCGCCGTCTTCACCTTCGTGTATATCTTCCTCTTCGACTTCATCAACGCCGTGTAAGAGTGCATCAATTTCGTCTTGGGATAATAAATCGCTCACGCTAGCCCCTTATTGCATCACAAAGCCGGTAAACAATACCCGCTCAATTACTTTTGTGCCTTCAACATCATTCAGCGCAGCTTGCACTTTTTCAAGCGCAGTAAAGCGTAATGTTTCTTTGCCTGCACTGGTGCTGAGTTCATCAGCTGTGGTGGTTGAAAACACGCTTAATAAGGTGCCTTCAATCAGTGGGATGTGCTTTTTAGCGGTTTCTTCATTTACATCGCCACGCACAAGTAATTGCACTTTTATTTGTACAATTCTATCTCTGCTTGACCCAGGTACATTAAACACAAAGGGTCTTGGCATAGCAACATACAAGGCACTGCCCATTTCAGCTGAAGAGCCTGAAGGTGTAGCCGAGTCGCTTTGCGCTGCGGTTGTTGTTTCTTCATCTAATGTTTCAACGGGTGCATCATCGCCCGCCATAAAAAAATAGCCTGCACCACCGCCAACAACAAGCAGTACTGCCACTATGATTATGATCAGCTTTTTTTTGCTTTTACCGGTTTCTTCTATTTCTAAACTTGTTTCTTCGGCCATTGTGATTCCTTTTTTAGCAAAGGTACTTGCTTGTTTTAGTTATTATAATAGCAGTACTTAGGCATAGTAATCTATTGATGATGAAGTTTGTTGTCGAGAACTTTGTGGGTTAGCTCCATCTTGCTCATCATTTTTATCCTGCTGTGTATTTTTATCAGCCGTTTGACCTTGTGATTGCCCCTCGCCTTCATCGCTTTGCTCATTACCAGATTGCCCGTAAGAAATCGTACTTTCACCTAAATCAATTCCCTGCTCGGCTAACATTTCACGTAAGCGCGGCATTGATTGTTCAAGTGCTTCTTTAGCTTGCTGGTTTTGCACTACAAAATTTATTTGTGCTTGTTCAGCATCACTTCTGATACGAATTTGCATACTGCCCATTTCTGGCGGATCTAAGCGAATTTCAGCTTCTTTATTGCTAATGCTTAGCATTGAAGATACACGCTCTTGAAGCATTTTAGCTGCATCACTTTTAACAATATTAATAGCCTGCATCATACTTGCATCTATATTTACCTGCTTAACCTGCGCGGTGCTGCTTTGTAATTGCTGCGACTGTATAGCTTGGCTCTCTAAAATAGACTGCTCATAACGAGCGTTGTCGTACTGAGTATTTATTTGTGCCTGCGTGTTATTAATGCCATCAGTTATCAACGTAAACACCTGGGCTACACGCGATAAACCAGTATTTGTTTTAGGCTCTTTAAGTAAGCTTTCCTGCTCGGCCTCTAGGGCGTTGAACTCTTCTGGATTTACACCGTTTTGCTCAATACTAGAGAGTGCTTCAGCATTAATCATGGCTTTATTTTGCGGTGTATTCGCATTCATTGCAGCATTACTGGCTTGCTGCGCATTTAAAGCCGCATTTGCAGAGCTCGACACACTTTGCGCTTTGCTCTCACTAAGCTGCGTATCAAGCATAGTTTGTAAGTTGCTTATTGTTTCATTTACTTTTTTGAGCGTATCACCTGTTGGTTGCTCGTTACTCACATAGCTTTTTAATTGGCTAAGTAGCGCCTGCTTTTCATCGCTATTTAGGTTTTTTAACTGAGATTGAACTAGCCCACCGCGCGTGCTTGGAGCTTTTTCGTTTTGTACGACAAATTCTGTCAGTAATTGTTTAACGGAGCTTGCACGATCATCACTTTCACTTGGCGTGGTTTCAGCAAAGGAGCTTTTAACTTGCTCGTTTAATTGTGCACGTTGCGCTTCGCTTAATGAGTTGAGTACTTTAGATGTAGTTGATAGCTCTGATTGCGTAGATGAACGAGTCAGTTCTTTGGCTAATTGCTCTATGTCTGCATCGCTTATAGGCTGCGCACCTTCAGCATTTAACGCAGTGCCTGCCGCTTTTGTATTCTCAGCACCTTTACCTTCATTACCTGCAGAGGCTGCACTGCTATTAGTTTTATTAATTTGTGTTTGCACCGCTTCTGCTATTGGGTTTTTAGCTGCACTACTTGCTAGGCTCTCATTTTTTAAAGAAGGGGCTAAATTTTCTCCAGCGCTTTGCTTAGCTGCTTTAGTTTCAAGCTCGGCGTTTGTAAACGCGCTTTTTTTGCCATTGATATTATCATCAGCTAAAAGAGTATCATCGGCTTTAGTCGTTATGGCATCGGCCTCACCAGTTTCACCTAATTGCGAAGCTAAAAAGGTGACACTTTTATCACTCTTTTTTGCACTTAAATCGCTAAAATCATTATCGCTACTGCCATGTTTTTTTACACTTACGTCAATCACTTGCGAGGAGTTTATTTGTGCTAAAACGCTATCGCCAGATAATAACGTATCTTGCGTGTCATCACTTAATGAAGCTGTCGGTTTTTTGCTATTGGCTAGCTGCTTATCATCTGTTGGCAATAAAGAGCCTGCTTGGCTAGGAGCCTCAGAATTAGCAGGCAATACAAAGGGTTTGTCTGCATCTTGTAGCTGGCTTAAAAAAGCATCACCAGATTCGTTACCTGCAGGTAAGTTATTGTCTTTAAATGCTAAAAAAGAATCTTTTTCAGCTGTTGCCAACATTGAAATATCGTTTATTGCCATAATTCACCTACACAGCACTGCGGCAAGTTGCCACCGCACTTTGCCAAAATTAATTACCACCTACCAACGAAGCAATAAACGCGCCAAAGTTATAAACTTTTACGGCGCTGAAAAAATTGATTAGCAGAAAACTCGTCCAACATTTTTTGCTCACTCTTTGCCATTAACGCCGCTGCTTTTAGATTTTGTTTTTCAATTAATTTTGCTACGGCTTTTGCTTTTACCTGCTGCTTTAACCACAAAGCTTTACGCTGTGTTACAACTTGCTTAGCGGTATTTACCGTACTGGCTTGCTGGCGAATCGCTTCTTCAATTTTTGCTATAAAGGCATGGTACTGACCAAAGCCCGCGCTTGATAAACCGGACTTTCCTTTCACATGTAATTGCTGAGAGTATTCTAATCTAAAGTTATTTAACCCTTGCAGCTTTTGTTGGTTAGCTTGTAAATTTTGATTGGCTTGTAAGTAGCTCATGCGCAGATTTTCTTCTTTGTCGTTTTCGAGCTTAAGCAGTAAATCGAGCTTATTTTTTGCCATTATGCTTGTCCTAGTAATTGGGCTAGGCCGTGTAAACCATCATCGTAACTTATTACATCGCGCATACCTTGCTGTAAAAACGCATTGACGCGCGGCATCATATTTATAGCTTTATCAAGCATTTGGTCAGCCCCTTTTTGATACGCACCTAAGGTGATCATATCTTTATTTTGCTGATACATTGAATACACTTGTTTTAATACCCGGGCCTGCTGCATATGAGGCTCAGACACCACTTGCGGCATAACACGAGAAATTGATTTTTCGATATCTATCGCGGGGTAATGACCGCTATCGGCTAAGTCACGCGAAAGTACAATATGCCCATCTAAAATAGCACGTGCAGCATCGGCTATTGGGTCTTGCATATCATCGCCCTCACTAAGCACTGTAAAAAACGCAGTGATAGACCCTTGCCCTTCGCCGCCATTACCCGCTCGCTCCACCAGCGCCGGTAATTTAGCAAATACAGAAGGCGGATACCCTTTTGTTGCAGGAGGTTCGCCAACCGCTAGCGCTATTTCGCGTTGCGCCATGGCGTAACGGGTTACTGAATCAAGCAATAACAATACGTTTAAACCTTGATCACGGAAGTACTCAGCAATGGTCACCGCGCTTTCACAGCCTTTTAAGCGCATAAGGGGCGATGCATCAGCAGGAGCAGCTACCACAACAGAGCGTTTGCGCCCTTCTACACCGAGTATCTCTTCAATAAATTCTTTTACCTCACGGCCACGCTCACCCACTAGGCCAACCACAATAACATCGGCTTCACTGCCGCGGGTCATCATACCTAAGAGTACTGACTTACCAACACCAGAGCCTGCAAACAAACCCATACGCTGGCCTTGCCCTACAGTAATAACTGAGTTTATAGCCCGTACACCTACGTCCATAGGTTGGCTAATTGGTCTTCTAGCGAGGGGGTTTATGGGGTTTTGTGCAAACTTTAAATAGTGTTCAGCGTTAATTTTCCCCAGGCCGTCAAGCGGGCGGCCTAAGCCATCTACAACGCGGCCTAGTAGGCTCATACCAACAGGCAAGCCGGTATCATTTACTTGTGGAATAACACGCGCACCGGGTAACACACCGGAAATGTGGTCATTAGGCATTAAGTAAAGGGTTTGCTCACTAAAGCCCACCACCTCAGCATCTACAAACCCTGACATAGTTTCTATTTTGCATTGGCTGCCTACAGGCGCACGTAGCCCTTTCGCCTCAAGGGTTAAACCGACTACTCGGGTTAAAATACCCGCTACAGCAGGTTTAAACACTGCAATATGTTGTTGGTATTGATTTAAGCGTTCGCTTAGAGGTGCACGTTGAGCTGCCATAACACGCCACAAAAAAGATTAGATACCGCTATTATGCAAAAAGCTATCCAACGTTTCTTTGACACGGGTTTTTAGGGTCATATCTAAAGACGATTGTGGCGTTTTAACTTCGCAACCGCCGCGCTCGAGTGTGGGTTCTGCAATTAGTTGCCAATTATTATCTGCAATAGTTTGCTCACCATAGCTTTGCTTTACCAGTTCTAGATCGTCTGGGTTTAAGTGCACACGAACTTTTTCTTGCTCAGTATTTAATGCATCTATGCTTTTTTTAAGCGTATGTAAAATAACATCGGGCGATGTTTTAATTTCTTGATAGGTTATAGCTTCTGCCAACATAACCGCTAATTGCACTAAGTGCTTTTCTGCCAGTTCGTCCACTTTATCAAGCGGAGCGCTGAGGTTGTTGATTATGCTACGCAAGCTGGTTAACTGCTCTTCTATTAACGGCTTTACGTCTTCTTGGCCTTGTGTTTTACCAAGCTCTACGCCTTCTTTATAGCCTGCTTCTTTGCCCTCACCAACCCCTTTTTCAAAGCCATCTATGTAGCCTTGTTCGTGCCCTTGCTTTAAGCCTTCCTCATAAGCATCTTGCCTAATGCGCTCAAGCTCAGCCATAGTTAACGAAGGCAGTTCAGGCTCTTGCGGCTGAGTGTCTTCTACTGCTTCTTCTTCAACTTCTTTTTTATACAAATCAGAAAGCGGTGTACCAAAAGCCGTTGAACGATTACCAAAACTACGCTCATCAGGAGCAACATCAGGTATTGGCCAGTTTTTTAAAAGCTCATCAGCTTCATCTGCATGTAAAGGGCGACCTTTTAATTTAGACATAGCTTACAGGAACTCCTCGCCACCGCCGCCGCCTAACTGAATCTCACCCGAGTCAGATAGACGCCTTGCTGTTGAAAGCACTTCTTTTTGGGCAGCTTCTACTTCACTTATTCTAACAGGTGCCATTGCTTCTAAGTCATCGGCAAGCATTTCGGCTGCACGTTTAGACATATTACCCAAAATTTTATCTTTAAGCGCTTCGTCAGTCCCTTTAATTGCTTTCATTAGTACGTCTTGCTGTACTTCACGCAATATGGCTTGAATACCGCGGTCATCCACATCCATAAGGTTTTCAAACACAAACATAAGATCTTGAATTTGCTGAGACATTTCTTCATCGTGTTCACGAATAGAGTCCATCAACTGCCCTTCTACATTTGTATCTAGGTAGTTCATTATATCTGCCGCGGCTTTTAAGCCACCCATTTTAGCGGCTTGTGCGCCTGCTTGGCCGGCAAATTGTTTTTCCATAATTTCGTTAAGTTCTTGTAATGCTGCAGGTTGCACTTCTTCAAGGTTCGCAATACGCATAGTTAAATCTAGGCGCACTTTTTCAGGAAATTGCGCTAGGATTTCTGCCGATTGCTCAGGCTCTAAATACGATAAAACAATAGTTTGAATTTGCGGGTGCTCATTACGAATAATATTGGCAACTTGCTTTGAGTCCATCCATTTAAGTGAATCTAAGCCTTTAGCGCCCGATCCCATTACAATTTGGTCTATTAAACTAGCTGCTTTATCTTCACCTAATGCGGCGGTAAGCGCCTTTTTAATAAAGTCTTCTGACTGGAAACCAATTGTACTAAAGCTTTGTATTTGTTCTATAAATAAGTTGTGAACTGCGCTTATTTTAGATTGTGACAAGTCATCTAGCGCAGCCATTGCCATACCCACTTTTTGCACTTGCTTAGGCTCTAAGTGTTTAAGTATTTGCGCTGCATCTTCTTCAGATAAGCTCAATAAAAGAATTGCAGCTTTATCTACGCCATCTAACTTGTCAACATCAAACGCTGGCGGGAGTTGTTTTTGTTCTTGATCAGTCATCTTCTGTTAACCACGCTTTCACTACTTGTGATGAGAGTTCAGGTTCGTTCGCTACAAGTGCTCTTACTGCTTTAAGCAAATCTTCGTCGCCATGTAAATCTGGCAGCTGTAGTGTACCATCGCTTGAGAAGCCTACAGAAGCAGAATCAAAGTCTTTATTTAGCATATCTAGCGTGCTATCGCCAATATCAACTCCTGAGCTTAATGCATCTTCATCGTACTCTTCGAGCGTATCATCTGGGTATATTAAGCGTTTAAGCATAGGCTTAACAACTGCCATAATAAGCACAATAATAACCAGCGCACCCAGTACTAAGCGGACGATTTTCATAAACCAGTCCTGCTCCCACAGCGGTACTTCTAAATCTAAATCAACTGCTTCGCGTACAAATGGCACAGTTACCACCTCTAATGCATCGCCGCGTTGCATATCAAAGCCTACCCCACCTTGTAATAGGCGACGTATATTTGACAAAGCCTCTACCGAGCGCGGCGCCATGGTTGTTTCGCCGTTTTCACCTACTTTTGGCACATAATCAACGGCAACCGAGACGCTAATTCTGCGAATAACCCCTGTTTGTTGGCGCTTATGCGAAATGGTGGTGTCTAGCTCAAAGTTACGTGTAGCCTCTTTATGCACTCGGCTTGGGTTCGTTGCTGTACCAGCATTGCCCTGGCCTGCCACTTCTGGGATAGTTGAATTCATAGGTGGTTGATTAGTAAGTGCCCCAGGAATACCTACCGCTAAGCCACCAATGTTGTTCTCTTCAAATGTGGTTTCGCTTCTTACTGCTGGTAAGTCTGGGTTGTAGCGCTTTTGTGTTTCTTCTACTGAGCTAAAGTCCATGTTTAAATCAACTTGCGCCGTGTAGTTACCCAAGCCGACTACAGGAATAAGAATACTGTCTATTTTTTCCAAATACTCTTGCTCACGCTTCCTTTCAATGTCGTACTCTTTACGAGAGCGTGCTGCTAATGAGTCTTGTGAGCCTGAATTAAGTAAGCGGCCATTTTGATCTGTTACCGTAACACGTGAAGGCTCAAGCCCTTGTACTGCAGAGGCAATCATATCAACCACTGAGTCAATCTCTTCGCCATCAAGCATTCTGCCGCGCTTAAGAGTCAATACCACTGTGGCTGATGGCTTTTTCTCTCTGCGTGCAAATACGTTTTCTTTTGGAATGGCTAATAAAACTTTAGCGCGTGTTACGTTGTTTAATTCTTCTATGGTGCGGGCAAGTTGTTGTTCGCGGCCGTGTTTTAAGCGTTCACGCTCTAATCGTTGGCTAACACCAAAGCCCATATCTTGCATTATGATGTCGGTGCCTGAAGTAGGACCTTGCTCTAGGCCTTCACGGGCCATCAGCAATTTAATGTTTTGATACTCGCTTTCATCAACCGAAATCACGTTGCCGTCTAGTTCGTAGTCAATTTTTTGTGCATCTAAAAAATCAAGGGTTTGGATCAGCTCTTCTGTTGGCATTTTACCCAGCGGACGCATGTCTGGCTGACGTGCCCAAATAATCACAAATATGGCAATAGCTAAACAAATAGCCAGCGCAATAATAAGGGTAACTTGGCGAAGCACATCAACACCATTTAAGGCGCTTAAGTAGCCCGACTTTTGTTCTTGTTGCTCGTTATCTTCGCTTTGGTCAATACCGCCGCCAGCAAGAGCAAGATCTGTTGATTGATTAGATTGCGCCACAATAATTCTCCACTACCTACTTAAACAGGCATGTTCATAATTTCTTGGTATGACTCAACAAGTTTATTTCTTACTTGTACTGTAGCCTCAAATGCCACTGACGATTTTTGTGAGGCAATCATTGCCTCAGCAAGCGATACACTTCTATCACCCATTTCAACAGCCACTACTTTTTGTTTGGCATCTTGTTGTAAGCCATTAACCGTGTTTAATGCATCACTTAGTAAGTCACCAAATTGAGCAGACGATGTTGGCTGAGCTTGAGTAGGTAGCTTATTGATTTGATTTGTATGGCCTGCTTCTAAGGCCATTGATTGCATTTCTTGAAATAGCGCGCTGTTTTGAATTTTCATAATTTTCTCTGGCAAATGCAGTTAACGTTCATAAAGGGAATAAAGCACAAAGTGTGCCATAAAAATAAACCTTTAATTACATAAGGTTAACCATTACTTTTGAGAGTCAGAGATTTGACAACCCTAAACTAAGCGTGGTTAGTTTAGGGTTATATAGAAGAAAGGAATAAAGTTATGCGGGCAGCGAAATACCTAAATCACGCATTTGCGCTAGTTTATAACGTAAAGTACGCGGGCTGATCCCAAGTGTTTGTGCAACATCTTTTCGCTTGCCTTGGCAGCGCGCTAGGGTCTCTAATATTATTTTATGCTCTTTATCTTTTAGCTCATCTTTATAGCTGCCAGTATCAACACTAGGCAGTGAGCCACTCACCTCTGCAGGCGTTATTTTGTCATCATAATACGCGCTACTGGGAGTGTTCGCTTGTTCAGGTGCTATCTCCTGTTTAGGCATACTGTTAATTGGCGCTTGCATTAAGTTTTCAATAAAAATAGCCTGTTCGCCAATTGCATTGCCCGTTCGCAAAATAAGCGCACGTTGAATTACGTTATCAAGCTCGCGTACATTACCAGGCCATGCATGGCTTAATAATTTTTGCTCAGCGGCACTATCAAGCGTTGCTAGCGGCTCTTTACTTTTAACTAAATGGCGCTCTATTAAATGCTTAGCCAATACAATTATATCCCCTGGACGCTCACAGAGCGGTCGCCACATTAGGGGAAATACATTTAAGCGATAATATAAGTCTTCTCTAAATTGGTTATCTGCAACGGCTTCTTTTAGGTCGCGGTTACTGGTGGCGAGTACTCTTACGTCGAGTGAAATTGTTTTACGGGCACCTAAACGCTCAACTTCACGCTCTTGCAATACCCGTAATAGCTTAGCTTGCAGCCCTAAGTCCATTTCGGTTATTTCATCAAGTAATATAGTGCCGCCTTGGGCTTGTTCAAACTTACCTGGGCATGCTTGTATTGCACCGGTAAACGCGCCTTTTTCGTAGCCAAATAAAGTGGCTTCAAGCATGTTTTCGGGAATAGCCGCACAGTTTATTGCCACAAAAGGCGCATCGCATCGGTTTGATTTATCGTGAATGTAGCGCGCTAACACTTCTTTACCAGAGCCACTAGGGCCTAGCACCATAACACTTGCATCTGAGCGCGCCACTTTGCTCGCCAGTTCTAAAAGCGCAATACTGCTTGGGTCGGCAACAATTGGGCCGTCAGTGTCTTTTGGCTTTTCGGGTAAATACCGACTAACCATATTTAAAAGCACCTCAGGGGCAAATGGTTTAGCCATATAATCAATTGCGCCTAAGCGCATTGCCTCTACTGCATCATCAATCGTTGCATAGGCAGTCATCATTAATACGGGGAGATCTGGGTAGTTAAGCTTAATGCTTCTAAGTAAATCTAGGCCGCTCATCGCGCCCATTTGCACGTCGCTGACCACTAATGAAAACTCAGATTTTTTTAATTGGATCATGGCTTGCTCAGCACTATCGGCTGCAACACAGGCAATACCCGACATTTCTAACGTGTCTATGAGTGCTTCTCTTAAACCTGCATCATCTTCAACCACTAGTATTGTATTACTCATGCTGTTTTCTCCTGCGTTGAGGCCGTGCATATGGGCAGCAATAAACTAAAACATGCACCACCATTGGCATTATTAACCACTTCAACACGTCCTTGATGCGCATTAGCCACAGAGCTTACAACAGCAAGCCCAAGCCCTGTACCTTGGCTTTTTGTGGTATAAAACGGTTCAAAAATTCTCTCTATTTGGCTCAACTCTACACCAGGGCCGTTATCGCATACGCTAATACGCACGGTATCGTGTTCGCTACTATCGCGCTGCGCTTTTAATGTCACCTGGGCTTGGCTGCCAATAATTTGAATACTATTGTGAATAAGGTTTTGAATAGCACTGGCCAGCGCGGTTTTATTACCGGTAATTTCTATGTCTGGCTCTGGTAGCTCAACAACAAGTGAGCTGTTATTTAAGGCTACCATTGCATCGGCACCTAGTTTTACCTCGTTTAAAAGCTGCTGCATAGAAACCTGTTCAACCACTTGTTGCTCGCCGCTTTTGGCAAAAAGCAGCATATCGTTAACTTGGGTTTCTAAGTCTTTTAATCGCGACATTAACTTAGTTTGAAAGTTATCGCGTGATGACTCTGGTAGCTTTTTAGAGCCCAAATTGGCCGCGTATAACATAGCCGCCGAGAGCGGTGTACGCACTTGGTGCGCAAGCGATGCCACCATTTTACCAAGCGCACTCAAACGCTGCATATGGGCTACGCGCTTTTGCAAACGGCGCGTTTCTGTTAAATCGGTCATTAATATTAATTGCCCAGGCTCTGGCGCTAGCGCAGTAATATCAAGCTTTATGAGGCGCCCATCTTTGAGCGACACTTCATGTCCATCATCTTGGTGGGGACGAAAAGAGCGCTGAATAATGTTAAACCACTTCTCTCCTTCGAGCGGCTCGCCTAACATATCAATCGCGATTTGATTGGCTTTTGCAATAAGCCCTTTGCCATCAAGCACAACAACACCCGCAGGCATGGTATCAACTAAGTGCGACAGCCAACTTGCTTGCTGTCTTAAATCACTTAATTCACCAATGTACTCTTCTTGAAGTAAACATGGGTTATACTGTTTTGCAGTAATAAACTGTGGTTTAAGTACACTCGCAAGGGCCATAATCAAATCTCTTAATAATGTAGATATAGGGCTAAATGCACAATTTATACCAATATTATTTTATATATTTTTCATTTAGTTACCTTACAATATCGCGTAACAAAAAAATGACGCACACTAAAAGGAATAATAATGAGTGAGCAAAATAAATGCCGTTGTGCATGGCTCGACGCCACAAAGCCTGATTATGTGAAATACCATGATGAAGAATGGGGAGTCCCCCTTTATGACGACACGAAATTATTTGAATTTATTACTCTCGAGTCGGCGCAAGCGGGCTTAAGTTGGTACACCATTTTAAAAAAGCGCGCAGGCTATAAAAAAGCATTTGCTAATTTTAATGTGCAAAAAGTGGCTAACTTTACAGCCGATGATATAGAACGGCTAATGCAAGATGAGAGCATAGTGCGTAACCGCTTAAAAATTGCTGCCACCGTTAATAATGCTCAGCGGTTTATTGAGATTCAAAAAGAATTTGGCAGCTTTAGTAATTACCAATGGCAATTTGTGGGCAATAAACCAATTATTAGTGATTTAAATAGTGTTGAAGACACCCCTGCAATTACCGAGGAGTCAAAAGCGTTTGCAAAGGATTTAAAAAAACGAGGTTTTAAATTTTTGGGCCCTACAACGGTATACGCACATATGCAGGCCTGTGGCATGGTAAACGATCATAGTAATGATTGTTTTAGAAAAGAAGAAATTATAAAGGCGTTTAGTGAGTAAGCGATTTGCTCACAAAGAGGTTTAAAGGCTCGCTTTAGAGAAGTAAAGTGTAAGTTAATTGTGGTTTCTCATTTGACCTCGTTTTTTTTGGGGTTAAGCAATTAAAAGCTGCGCTTTTTACGCGAGCAAGCTTCGCGTCTACCGCCAAAGTTTAAGTTTGCGTTTATCTTGTAAACGCGAAGCTTGCTTGCGTGACGGGCAAAGCCCGTAAATTAACTCCTCAAAAATGAATAATAAATAACGAAAAGTCTTTCACCATTTGCATACTGCTAATCTCGCGATAGATTGTACTTTTTCATTTTTTCAACAAGCGTTGTACGCCTTACACCTAATATTTCTGCGGCGCGCGCAACAACGTAATCAAAACGCTCTAACGCTTGGGTAATTAAGCTTATTTCAAGCTCGGCTAAATAATCTTTAAGCTCTATACCTTCTTCGGGTAATACGCCAGATCCCGGTTGGCTAAATTCAGGCTCTGGTTCATTATCATAATCGCTAAAACCTGAGCTAAAAATATCGTTAAAGGCATCTTTTTCAAGTAGCTCTTCAGGGTACTCTGGCTCGTATGCGTCTACCTCGATGTAGCGATATTTATTGGGTAAATCGGGTACATCCACTACTTTTTCCGGGAACATAATCACCATGCGCTCCACTAAATTAGCAAGCTCTCGAATATTACCAGGCCAAGCATGCTCTTTTAGGCTCTCTACCGCGCGCTCTGTAAATTTAGCCGACGTACCACTTTGCTCATTAACACGGCGCATTAGCTCTTTAAGTAATAAAGGTATGTCGTCAGCACGTTCATTAAGTGACGGGTTTTCAATAGGAAACACGTTTAAACGGTAATATAAATCTTCCCTAAAGCTGCCCTTTTCAATCATTTCCTCAAGGTTGCGATGAGTAGCGGCAATCACCCGTACATCTGCTTGAATCGCTTTTGTGCCACCTACACGCTCGTAGCTGCGCTCTTGTAATACCCGCAATAACTTTACTTGCATTTGCAGCGGCATATCGCCAATTTCATCTAAAAATAGCGTACCGCCTTGAGCCAATTCAAAGCGCCCTTTACGTGCAGAAATAGCGCCGGTAAACGCCCCTTTTTCGTGACCGAATAGCTCGCTTTCGAGCAACTCTCCAGGAATAGCGCCACAGTTTACTGGTACAAACGGCCCAGTATTGCGTTTAGATAATAAATGGACGTTACGCGCAACCACCTCTTTACCTGTACCCGACTCACCTAAAATAAGCACGTTTGCATCGGTTTTAGCCACTTGCTCAATTAAAAAGCGTACGTTTTTAACTGCATCAGTTTCGCCAACTAAACCATCAAATGTTTTGTGTGGTTTATGCTGCTTGTGGCTACCAGGCAACATACGTTGGTACTGTTGGCAGTCGTGTAATAACTGTGTGGTTACTTCGTGATTAAACGGCTCACAAATTAAGCCCACTACATTAGCAATACTTAATAAGGGCTTGAGTGTTTCACCAATCAGTAAAAAAGGTAGGGTTGGAAAACGCTTAATTAAGCTTTCATGATCTAAGCTTTGTAATGCACCTAAAATAACAATGCATTCTTGTTGTTGATACTTGCTAGATACTTGCTCAAAATCACTTTCGTCAAGTAACTGCACAGCTTCCCCAATAAAGGTAAGCGATGCATTTAATCCTATTGCACGGTTATTATTATTATCTAAAATCAAGATCATAGTTAGCGAGCCATAATTTCACTAATTTATTTAATTAGCTAAATTGTAAGCGAGATCTGAATGGATGCAAGTAATAGCGGCGGTTTTTTGACATAAACGCCAAAAAATAGACGGATTAGTAAAATCAATCATACTTAAGAATTAATCATTAAGTATCAGTTTATATAAACCCAATATAAAAGCTTACTAAAATTTTAAAGGACAAATTACCCATTATACAAAATATATAAGCTATTATTTACTTAAGTTGAAAGCAGCAGTGCCGATAACTATACGATAGTAAAACGTTTGGCATTAATATTGCTCTTGTTTTGATATTAGTTTTACATAATTTTAGTAGTTAAATTTTAGGATTTTCCCATGGCACATGTCTCACTGAAAAAATACAGTCAAGTTCGTGCAAGTAACATTGCAGAAATGGCGCCGTATGAACAAATAAACCTTATTTTTAGTAATATTATTGGTCGCTTAGCCGCTACTAAGGGTTTTATTGAACGCAAAGAAATAGAAAAAAAAGGCGAAAACCTTTCAGCATGTATTTTACTACTAGGTGCGCTTCAAGATGCGCTTAACTTAGAAGTAGAGCAAGATCCTAGCATTTCTGATAATTTATTGGCGCTATACGCATACTGCCAACGCAGGTTAACTCAAGCTAATATAAATAATGATATTGAAGCAGTTGTTGAAGTTTCAAGCATCATTAAAGAAATAAAAGAAGGCTGGGATAGTATTCCTGTCGATCAGCGTATTCCTGCGGTATAAACAAATGGCTTTAGAGCAAATAGGCAAAGCTGAGTACATCAACCAATTACTCAGCCAAATTGAAGTATTAGTGCAAAGCAACAAAGCTGATGACGCCACGCCAATTATGGATACTTTAAATAGTGAGCTTAAGCGCTGGTGCGAAAGCGATAACCCGCCTAACGCCGAGCTGCTTATGGCAGTTCAAACCAACATAAACAACATTAGCAAACAAGCAAATGCTGTAAAAAATGAATCATCTAAAGCCATAATTAAGCAAAAAAAAACAGGTAAAGCTATCTCTGCTTACAAATCAGTTTAACTAAGTATCGCACGGCGCTATTTAAACTTAATTGAGCATAAAAAAACCGTTTATAAAACGGTTTTTTTATATAGGGACTTACAAATTTTTTACTGATTATGAATTGTTACTCACCACACCAGGCATATTTTCAAGCTGCGCTTGCACATAACTACTTGTAGAGTTAAGGCTCGCGACTAGTAAATCCATCGCGTTGTACTGAGCGTATAACCTGTCAGATAACGACTCCATCTTGCTGGCAAGGCTAAGGCGTTGATCATCAACATCTTCTAATTGATTTGTTTTACTATCTATACGATTTTGGATAATACCGTCGGAGTCGGTATAAAAACTCATTAACTCATCAAACGATTGGGCAAAGCCGCCCTCATCTTCATCACTACCCACAAAAAACTGCTGTACTAAATCTACGTCTGAATCTATTTGCTCGTTTAGTGTTTCAGTATTGAGTGATAAAACACCATAGCGGTCTGTTTCAACACCTAATTGTGAAAGTGATAATGAATTACCATCACCTAAATCGACCGACTCAGTTATTTCACTACGCAGTTTTGACATAACACCACGAAGTAGTGAATCTCCCGCCATTACACCAGCGCCACTTTCACCTGATGCACCTAAATTATTACTAAGCTCTAACAGTTCGTTGTAACTAGTGATAAAGCTATTTAAACCTGCTTGTATATTATTATTATTTTCAGTGACTGATATATCGCTCATATCATCGTCGGCATCATGCAATTTTTTTGCGGTGATATCCACGCCATCAATTACATTGCTAAATTCATTAGTATTGCTTGATACCGTTAATGTGCCATCAATCGTTATTTCTGCATTTTGTGCAGCGTTTACTTCTGTTAGGTTTGTAGTATGGTTTAGCGGGTCTGCGTCAGAAACATCGTACGCTAAACGCGAAAGTCCACCAGTATCGGTATTGTTTCCATCGTCATCTTGTACGGTAATAGTAATTGCATTGTCTTCACCAGTTTCTTTACTAGTAAGTAATAAATGCTGGCCATCATCACTGGTTACTATAGTCGCCACAACCGAGTCATTACTATCGCTGCCCGTAAAGGGGCCGTTATTAATTTGGTCGCGTAAATCTTCTAAGGTATTAGTTGCAGACAGAACAGTGGAAAAACTGTTTTCACCAGAACCAATTGTAATTACACCGGCGCCAATTGCCTCATCGGCAGCAAATGCAGGAGATGACAATTTATGAGCTTGCGCTAATGCATCAACTTTTACGTTGTAGCTACCAGGTTGTGCGTCTTGATCTGCACTTATCGATATAAAATCATCACCGCCAGAAGCCGTGCGTTGTTGGTATTTATCGCTGTCTCCTAACGCTTCCATTGACGTTTGTACTTTTTCAAGCGCAGACTTTAATGCACCAACGGCTGATATATCTGTAGTTAAATTACTTTCAGTAGTATTTAAACGAGCCTCAGCCGGTGCTTGCTCTGCATTAACCAATGCATCCACAATGTCTGATACAGCTAAGCCAGAGCCCAAACCATTAAACGAAATAGACATACTTCACCTCTTTAAATACCTAAAAATAAGCTAACTTAAAATATGTGGAACAATAGCCGCTAAACGGTTTGATCAATTAAAATACCGGCAGACTCAGAAAGCTTTGACACTAAGCTTAATACTTCTTCCGAAGGGTATTGCTTAATTACATCGCCACTGGTTTTATCGAGAATTTTAATAACGTCACGGCCTGAGTCTTCATCAACTTGAAATTGCAGGCTACGGCTCATCTCTCCCATAAACTCCTGCAATTGTTGCGCCACTTTTTCAAGCTGCTCACGCTCAAGCTGTTGGTTTTGTGAACTATTGTCATTAGTTCTTTGCTGCGTATAGTGATTGTTTAACTGGTTTTGCGAGCCTTGTTCATCCGTTTTATTTACGTCATCAACAGCGCGCTGAGTCAATGTCGCTCCAGACTGCCCTATTTGTTTATCTTCATCAGTTAACGATGTTGATGCTATCGTAACTTCTGCGTTTGAAGTAATGGTATTCATAACGCCTCCTAAGCTTACCTAACGTATATGGTTATTTTATTAACAATAGCTTAATTTATACTCTTAAACCACAAAAGGAGGTAGCTAAAGCCACCTCCTTGTTTTTTAAAACTAATACTGACTTTATGTACTAGCTAGCTACCCATTAAGCTATAACGTTTAACTTATTAACCTAATAAGCTAAGTGCTGTTTGTGGTAACTGATTCGCTTGCGATAAGATTGATGTACCTGCTTGTTGCAAGATTTGGTTTTTCGTCATCTCTGCTGTTTCAGTTGCAAAGTCGGTATCTTGAATACGGCTACGTGATGCTGATACATTTTCAGAAATATTAGCAAGGTTGCTAATTGTGTGACCAAAACGGTTTTGAATCGCACCTAAATCAGCACGTTGGCTATCTATTTGTGCAATTGCTGCATCAATAATAGCCAATGCGTCTTGCGAGCCTGTCTGGGTTCTAATGTCTACTTGGTCAACACCTATTGACTCACTATTAACTGCGCTATCAACATCAGCTGCAGCAACTAATGCATCATCATTGCCAGTAACTGTAAAAGACTTTGATGAATTTAATTGAAGTGCACCTAAGATACGGGTAGAGTCTGTACCGCTACCATCGTCTGCAGTATCAGCTTGTAAAGTAATCGCTGAAGCTGCCTTAGTACCATCATAACCCATAGCTGTAATGTCTGCTTCCAAAGTTGCACTTGCAGTACCGTTATCATCAACCTTGTAGTCTTCAATTGTAATATCATCCCCATCGACATCTTCGAGGATTAACTCATTATCATCATTAAACGATGCTGTAACACCTGTTGTAGCACTCTCGGCATTAATGCTATCAGCAATATCGTTCAACGTTGCATTAGCACTAATCGCTTGTCCATTCAAATCAAAGCTTACAGTATCTTCTCCGTCAACATAACCGGTACCTAACTCAAACTGGAGCTGTGTTTTAGCAAGAGCTTCTACACCTGTTTTATTAGAAATACCATTAATGTCTGTAGCTGCTGTCTTAGCGGAAGAATTTGCTTGCATTGTAACTGTTTCATCTTCCCCATTTGCTCCTTTTATAGTATAAGACATTGAATTTGTAATTGGGTTGGTACCTGCAGTATCACCTGATGCAGTTAACGCCTGACCAAAACCATCTGCTGATTGAAGGTTGATCTGCTTTGTTCCTATATCTTCCGCAGCCACACTTGATAGTGATACGTTTATAGTTTCATTTGCATTTGAGCCAACTTGAAATGCTTTTGTTCCAAAAGACCCATTAAGTAGTTGCTGACCACCAAAAGATGTGGTGTCTGCAATACGTGTTAATTCAGTTTGTAAAGCCGTAACTTCTTTTTGCAGGGCTGTCCTATCTTCATATGAATTGGAGCCATTAGCAGACTGTAATGAAAGCTCACGCATGCGTTGCAAAATATTAGTAGACTCTTGCATTGCGCCCTCAGCAGTTTGCGCCATTGAAATACCATCGTTAGCGTTACGTTGTGCGACTGCTAAACCATTTACTTGTGATGTCAAACGGTTTGAAATTTGTAGGCCTGCTGCATCATCTTTAGCGCTATTAATACGCATGCCAGAAGCTAAACGCTCCATTGAGGTTGCAAGATCAGAACCTGATTGAGATAGGTTACGTTGAGCGTTTAATGAAGATACATTTGTGTTTACTGAAATCATAATAAAACTCCTGATTACTTTCGTAATGTTGCTATTTTAATTCAACCAAGAGCTGTCACAAGTGTATGCTCAGCTCCGTACTGATTAAGTTAACGGCAGGAGAAAATTTATCTTTAATGTTATTTTGATTTATTTTTAAATGTATTAATAAATAATACTTAAATGACTAATTTTTAATAAAATAATAAATTTAATTTTTTATTAAAAGCTCTCTATTTACTTTAACGTACTCCTTAATCGCCAATAAACTAAAAAGCACGCTTTAAAAAGTGTGCTTTTTTATAATTACTTTCCTAGTAGATTACGTTACTAGCCGCCTAATAAACTAATTGCAGCTTGCGGTATTTGGTTTGCCTGGGAAAGTATAGAGGTGCCTGCTTGTTGCAAGATTTGGTTTTTCGTCATTTCTGCTGTTTCAGTTGCAAAGTCTGTATCTTGAATACGACTACGAGATGAAGATACGTTTTCAGAAATGTTTGCAAGGTTGCTAATAGTATGACCAAAACGGTTCTGAATCGCACCTAAATCCGCACGTTGGCTATCTATTTGTGATATTGCTGCATCAATAATAGCCAATGCGTCTTGCGAGCCTGTTTGGGTTCTAATATCAATCTCACTTACAGCTACTGTATCACTTGTCAATTGGCTATCAACATTAGCTGCAGCAACTAATGCATCATCATTGCCAGTAACTGTAAAAGACTTTGATGAATTTAATTGAAGTGCACCTAAGATACGGGTAGAGTCTGTACCGCTACCATCGTCTGCAGTATCAGCTTGTAAAGTAATCGCTGAAGCTGCCTTAGTACCATCATAACCCATAGCTGTAATGTCTGCTTCCAAAGTTGCACTTGCAGTACCGTTATCATCAACCTTGTAGTCTTCAATTGTAATATCATCCCCATCGACATCTTCGAGGATTAACTCATTATCATCATTAAACGATGCTGTAACACCTGTTGTAGCACTCTCGGCATTAATGCTATCAGCAATATCGTTCAACGTTGCATTAGCACTAATCGCTTGTCCATTCAAATCAAAGCTTACAGTATCTTCTCCGTCAACATAACCGGTACCTAACTCAAACTGGAGCTGTGTTTTAGCAAGAGCTTCTACACCTGTTTTATTAGAAATACCATTAATGTCTGTAGCTGCTGTCTTAGCGGAAGAATTTGCTTGCATTGTAACTGTTTCATCTTCCCCATTTGCTCCTTTTATAGTATAAGACATTGAATTTGTAATTGGGTTGGTACCTGCAGTATCACCTGATGCAGTTAACGCCTGACCAAAACCATCTGCTGATTGAAGGTTGATCTGCTTTGTTCCTATATCTTCCGCAGCCACACTTGATAGTGATACGTTTATAGTTTCATTTGCATTTGAGCCAACTTGAAATGCTTTAGTACCATAAGTTCCATCTAACAATTGCTGCCCACCAAAAGATGTGGTGTCTGAAATACGTGTTAACTCAGTTTGTAAAGCTGTCATTTCTTTTTGTAGGGCTGTTCTATCTTCATATGAATTAGAGCCATTAGCAGACTGTAAAGACAACTCACGCATACGCTGTAAAATATTAGTAGATTCTTGCATAGCGCCTTCAGCAGTTTGCGCCATCGAAATACCATCGTTGGCATTTCGTTGCGCTACAGCTAAGCCGTTTATTTGTGAGGTTAAGCGGTTTGAAATTTGCAAACCGGCCGCATCATCTTTAGCGCTATTAATACGCATGCCAGAGGCTAAACGCTCCATTGAGGTTGCTAGGCCTTCGCCAGATTTTGTTAAGTTACGTTGTGCGTTTAGTGACGACACATTAGTATTTACTGTTAATGCCATTTTACCATCTCCTAGGTTTAAACAGAGTGTGGTTCAACACGTTTTAACAGGAACCACTATTCGATAATTTCTTACTATTAGGAATAGCATTTACTGTGCCAACTTTTAAATAAATGTAACCACATGTTTTTAAAGTGCTTTCAATCAAAATATTAAACGTTAATAATAAGTTATCTGTTTAGCTGGAGGGATGACAAATTATTGCCGCTTTTTTGAGGGAGGTTTTTGCCGCTTTGTATTCACTAAAGCGGCAAGATATTTCTGCTTATAATCTGTTTATAAGTAATCAAATAAAGAAAGGCTTGTTAAACGGCCAAACGTAGCTTGTGACGCTTGCAGTGCGGTTTCTTGTTTAGTGAGTTCACTAATGGCTTCTGCCATGTCTACCTCTACTAAATCAGAAAGGTTACTTTTGTTTTGAATGTCTTGCGCAAGATTTGAGTCACTCACGCTTTCAACCGCATTTATCCGCCCGCCTAAGCTCGCTTGCGTATACACAACTTGCTCACTTGCATTTTGAAGCTGTACTACACCATCGGCTAATACTTGCTGAAAATCATCGTTTTCAAGTGTGCCATCATTTAACCCCGTAATGAGTGATTGTAATGTATTAAGCACGTTTTCTTTGTGCGGTTTTTCAAGCGTAAAATCGAGTTGGCCTGGTGCTGCGCCTTCAAATTCGATTTTCATGCCTGCAAAATCGATTGTATTATCATTAACTTCCCCTGTTTGAGGTGGGGTAAGCGGCACGCCATCTTGTAAAATTTCATATGTATCAGGATCGTTTACTGTTGCACCAGCTGTGGTTACAACACTAAAAGTATTTGCTGTGGGTGACACTGGAGTCGCTAGAGTCCCTGGATCAGCATTGTAATTTGCCTGATGAAACTTATCGAACTCTGTTTGACCATCGACATAAACCGTCCCTGCAGTAATATTATTTGTAGGCGTAGTTACCGGAATCGTAGCTTGATTATCAGTAACATCAAGTCGTGCGTCGCTTTTCTCAAACGTATCAAAACCGTTATCGCTAGATTTAATACTTACCCCTTCAGCAATAGTTATTACATGCTGGCCTTGATCTCCATTATAAGTATATTCACCCGTAGTAGAGTCAAATTGGTAAGGTTGAGTGCTGTCTTGGTAGCCTGAAAAAATAAATCTACCGTCTTCTGAGCGGGTATTCATTAAGTTGACGAGTGTTTTTTGTATTTCACTCAGCTCAGCAGCGATAGACTCTAAATCATCTTGAGTATAAGCACCATTGCCCGCTTGAATAGCCAGCTCTTGGGCTTGCTGAATATTAGTATTTATACTTTGTAAGATGGTTTCTTCAGTTTCTAGGCGGCCATTTAACTGGTCAATATTTTTAGTATATTGCTCATTTGTTTGTATTTTATTTGAGTAAAGCATCCCCTGTGAAATAGCAGCAGGTGCTTCTGAGGTAGTTAAATACTTCTGCCCTGTCGTTACTTGCTCTTGTGCTTTATTAACTCCTTGTTGGTTTTGAAGTATTTTATTAATGTTGTTTTGATACATTAAGTTATTTGATAAACGCATAATTACCTCGCCGCACTTAATAAGGTGTCAAAAACTTCTTGGGCCGCAGCCAACACTTGAGCTGATGCCGAATATGATTGTTGAAAACGTAGTAAATTGGCAGCCTCTTCATCTAGGTTTACACCTGAGAGCGACTCATACCACGCTTCTGATTGCTGGGCTAGCGCATCAAATGCGCTGGCACTGGTAATGGCTTGGCCAGTGACTACGCCAATATCACTCACTAACCCCGAATAGGCTTGGTTAAACGTTTCGTGATTGTCGGCAGCGGCTGTTGTCACTACATTTTTACGCACTAATTCGCCATTTTGTAAATCAGCAAGTTTTAAACCATTACGGTTATCATCAAAGCCGCCTTCGTTAAATTCAAGGGTAAAAGTGTCTCCAGTAGCTGGCGTGCCTTCAATGTCAAAATCAAAGCCATAGTTGCTATAAGGTGCACCAGCCTGAGCCAGTATACCCTCTGCTGGAGGCGTTACTGTAAACGTAGAGGTGCCATTTGCATCTGTAATTTGATATTCGTTTGCAGTGCCTGTTTTAACTAACGTGATATCGCCATTGGCTAAACCAGGGGTAGTGTTAAAGCCACCCGAGGTAACACTTGTTACTTCTCCGGCTGAAATAGTCGCTGTACCTACATTATCTATGCTGTTAGCTGTACGAATAGGCGATGCCAGTGCTAAGTCTTCACCGCGGCTTGTCGCAAGGGAAATACTGGTTGCCGCCTCTGAGTTAAGTTTAATTTGAAACTGATCACCTGTATTACCAGTACCTGCGACATCAATTTGTAAACCAAACGACTCCCCACTCGTAATGTCATCTGAGTCGATAACACCTGATGGCGGTATCGTCGCTAAAGAGGCGCTGCCTATCGGCTCCCCTTTATTATCTATAGGCTGGATGCTCACTTCATTTGCATTAGCGGTATAAGTAACAATAAAGTCGCTGGCAGGCAGTTCACTGCCTTTACCGCCCTCAAGCGTGGCAGTTAAACTGGCGCCGCCGGTATTAGCTTGGTATGCATAAGCACCCACGGTAGGTATATTAAATATATCACCGCCTAGCTCGCCGTTAGCATCCATACCCAATTTATTTTGCTCGTTGAACGCATCTGCAATTGCCAATCCCATTTGGCCAATTTGGTTTTGTGCAGGCACGAGTATGTCGTCTCTAAATGCGAGCAAGCCGCCAATTTTGCCTTTTAATTTAGTTGCATCTATTTCTAGCGGCACAGCTTTGCCGCCATTAACATCAAGCGTCAATTCTTTAGAATTAGGATCGGGGTCGCCCGACAGTGAAAACAAGTTAAATGTACCGTTTTCCATAACTAAAGATTCACCGCTCCCCATAAAGACGAGTTTTTCGCCATTAGGGCCATCAAGTGTTTCTATATCAACAAGCTGTGATAATTCACGAATCGCTAAGTCGCGCTGGTTATAAATAGAGCTTGCGTCAGAGGCGTTATTTGTGCCATTTACGACTGCAATTTCTTGGTTTAACGTATTTATACTTTGGATGAGTGAGTTGGCTTCTTCAGAAAAAATCTCAAGCTGCTCATTCACTATACCTTGTTGCTCAAGCACGATACCCGAAAGCCTATCCATTTGATCAACTAAGCTTTGCGCATCGGTCATTACTAATGAACGAGCAACCGACGAAGAGGGCTGGTTTAGCGCCTCTTGCACGTTATTAAATAATGAATTTATGCCCGTTGATAAGTTATTAGACTCTTCTGAAAAAATAGTATCAACACGGTTGGCTTCTGTTACAAATTGATCAAAAAACGATTTATTTGACGTATCGCGGTTTAACTGCGACTGGGCAAACTCGTTCAATAATCTGTATGTTTCGCCGCGTCCTACTTGGTTATCTACCATCGTGGTAAACTCAGTGCGCTCACGTACGTAGCCTTCTGTATTTACATTGGTGATGTTTTTACTGGTCGTTTGCAACAGCTCAGAGCTTGAACGCACCCCAGCACTGGCAATATTTAATAAACTAAACGACATATTACTTCACTCCTTGGGTAAACGCGCTTGTTGCAATATTTTTAAGCTCACTGCTATTTAGCACTTTTTTTATTTTACTCGCGTAATTAGGATCGGTTGCATAGCCTGCTTTTTGTAGCGAATCTAAAAATTCGTTTGGCTGTGCTGTTTTTTGTAATGCTTCTTCGTAGCGTGGGTTTTGCGTTAAAAAATCGACAAAGTCGTTCACGCTTTCTTTTATAGAATCGTAAGCTCTAAAACTTGCTTGCTTTTTAACAGGGGTACCTTGCTCAAATTCAAGCGTTACTTTACTTGCTTTATCGCCTTCCCAGCTTTTATCTGATTTAATATTGAACAGGTTATTTGAGCTATTCCCGTCGCTTTTATTAATAATATGCTTACCCCACCCCGTCTCAAGTGCCGCTTGGGCCACCATTACTGCAGGGTTTAGACCAATTTTTTCGGCCGCTGTTTTAGCATGCTCCCACACCGCACTAACAAACTCTTCAGCATTATTAAATGACGACTGTGTAGGCTGTGTTGTGGTTTTAGTTTGTGTTGCCGCACTGCTGACTGCTGAGTCATCTTTATTTGCTTGCTTTACACTGTGCACCTTTTCGTGCGGCAGTTCAGAGCCTGCGCGTTTATCACTCATAAAGTCGTTAGTAGTTCTTAATACGGAGCCAGGCATAAAGTTCTCAGCATCTGGTGAGAGCTGCTGAACAATTAAATCAGCCAAACCCAAAGACCCATTTGATGAAAGCTCAGAAGAGAGCTGCTGATCGTGCATTTCTTCAAAAAACTTTACGCCGCTTGAGTTAAACGGACTGTCTTCATCTTCAAATGCTTCGTTCGCTTTACGCATCCCTTTTAGAAGCATTTGGGTAAAAATAGCTTCAAATTGTGCCGCTGCTTTTTTTAGCGCCGCTTTAGACGCATCAGTAGATGCATCACCGCTGTTTAAAGCGTCTTGACGTAAAGTATTAAGATTACTTAAATCAAAAAAGTTTTGCTTATCGAGGTGATTTGTTTCCATCAGCTTTTTGACACAAAAATGAATAATGCTTTAAGAAATGCAAAAATTGAGCCAAAGAAAGGTAAACAGTAAAAAGCTTAAGTACCTTTTGAGTACTTAAGCATTATGTGGAAGGGTAAACATTCTTAAAAATAATTAAATAACAACAAGCTGTCCGTTAATTGCACCCGCTTCTTTAAGCGCTTCTAAAATAGCCATTAGGTCTCCAGGTGCTGCGCCTACTTCATTTATAGCACGCACTAAGTCATCTAAGCTAACGCCGGGGTTAAAAACAAACGCACGAGAATCATCTTGATTAACGTCAATAATACTTTGCTGTGTAACAACAGTTTCGCCTTCTGCTAACGGATTAGGCTGCGTTACATTTTGCTGTTCAGCAATTGTGACTGTTAGGCCGCCATGGGTTATTGCCGCAGGCTGTAGCTTCACATTTTTGCCAATGACAATCGTTCCCGTACGTGAATTAACAATAATCTTGGCTGAGGTATCAGCAGGCTTAAACTCTAGATTTTCAAGCGTTGATAAATAAGACACTCGTTGCGATGCATCACGTGGCGCAATAACGCGTACTGAGGCAGCGTCAATAGCTTGTGCACTATTAGGGCCTACCAAATTGTTAATTGTTGCTTCTAAACGTTTTGCCGTTGTAAAGTCTGGGCGGTTTAAGTTAAAAGTAATGTAGTCGCCTTGCATAAAAGGGCTTTTAACTTCGCGCTCAACAGTGGCTCCGTTAGGTACGCGGCCAACTGTCGGGGTGTTAATGACCACTTTGCTGCCATCAAGCCCTTGTGCTCCTAAACCACCCACAATTAGGCTACCTTGTGCTATGGCGTATACGTTTCCATCCACCCCTTTTAAGAAAGTTTGGAGCAAGGTGCCGCCACGTAAACTGCCTGCACTGCCAATAGAAGATACCGTAATATCAATTGTTTGACCCGGCTTTCTAAACGGCGGAAGCTCAGCATGGACTGCCACTGCTGCTACGTTTTTAATTTTAGGGCTTTGTGTCGAAGGCAGTGTAATACCAAAACTGTTTAGCATGCCTCTAAAACTTTGTTGCGTGTAAGAGTTTTGCTCTCCAGTACCAGGTAGCCCCACCACTAAACCATAGCCAACCAATTGGTTAGCACGTACACCTTCAACCATAGAGACATCTTTTATACGCTCGGCGCTGGCAGAAAATTGCCAGCCTAGCAGTATGATCAAAATAAACGCTTTAATGCTATTCATACTACTATCCTCTAAAACGGAAATAACGAGCTACTAAAGAAACGTGTTAACCACCCTGGGCTTTGCGCTTCTTGTGTTTGTCCTTTACCTGAATATTGAATTCGGGCATTGGCAATTCTATTCGACTCAACCGTGTTATCGGCGCTTACATCTTGCGGACGTACAAGGCCTTCGAGCCTAATAAACTCTTCGCCGGTGTTAAGTGTTAGCCATTTTTCACCACGAATAACTAAGTTACCATTGGGTAAAACACGCATAACATTCACCGAGATATCGCCCACTAAACTGTTTGACTGATTTGATTTAGAGTCACCGGTAAATGATGAATCACTACCAATGCCAAACTGAATACTGTCGCCACCTATATTTACTGGTAAACCACCTAACCCAATAACGGGGTCTAGGCTGGCTTCGGTTTCTTTATCGGTTTCGGTTTTAGCCGCTTTTGTAGCTTGTGTTGACTCTTCAAGCTTAACGGTAATTATATCGCCGGTTCTAAGTGCTTTTTTGTCTGAATACAAATCATTAAATGTATTGGTGTTAAACAATGAACCCGTTGCAACAACAGGCTCTGCTACAGGCTCTGGGTACATGGGTGCGTAGTAGGGGTCATCTTGAACCACTTCACTATTTTGCGTAGAAACACAGCCACTTAAAAATAAGGTGCCTGCTGCAAATAAAATAACATTACGCATAACTATCCCCTTGTGCACGGTTATAACTGTTGATTGATGTAGCTCATCATTTCGTCAACGGCCGAAATTACTTTTGAGTTCATTTCGTAAACACGTTGAGTTTCGATAAGGTTTACCAATTCTTCCGTTACATTAACGTTTGATGTTTCAAGTGAGCCTTGAATAATAGTTCCTAAGCCTTCTACGCCTGGATTACCTTGAACAGGCGCACCACTAACAGCGGTTTCGGTGTAAAGGTTTTGACCAATTGGCTCAAGACCCGATGGATTAATAAAGTCACTAATTGTTAGCTGGCCAATCACCACGTTATCGGCTTGCCCTGCAACGCGTACAGATACTTCACCATCTTGAGAGACTGTAATTGATTGCGCATCATCGGGTACATTCATTTCGGGCTGAACAACAAAACCTGCACCTGAGGTAACAATGCGGCCGTCTTCATCGGTAGTAAATTGTCCATTTCGCGAATACGCAATATTGCCATCGGGTTGCAGCACTTCAAAAAAGCCTTCGCCTGAAATCATCCAATCGAGTGAATTTTCGGTGGTGAGCATATTACCTTGCGTAAACTCTTTTTGGTTAGCAACCACTTTTGCACCAGCACCTAGCATTAGGCCTGATGGCAGCTCGGTATCTTGTGAAGATCGCCCGCCAGGCTGGTTGATGTTTTGATACAGTAAATCTTCAAAAATAGCGCGGCTTTTTTTGTAACCTACGGTACTGGCATTCGCCAAGTTATTTGAAATAACTGAAATATCAGTTTGTTGAGCGTCTAGCCCTGTTTTACTTATCCACAATGCAGGATTCATAAGTATGCCCTCATTTTAAAGTTAAACTATGCGCATCAACTGATCTTGACGTTCGTCAATCTCTTCAGCTGTTTTCATTAGTTTTACTTGTAGCTCAAATTGACGTTGGTGGTTGATCATATCGACCATTTCGTGAACTGGATTAACGTTAGACATTTCCAGTGCACCACTTAACACTTTTACATTTGCAGAGGTATCGACGGTTTGCCCTGGTACAGGTCTAAATAAACCATCGTTGCCTTTTTCAAGCTCTCTGCTGTTTCCTTCAACAACGCGCAGCGTGTCTACTTCTTCTAAAAAATTGGCTGGTGCCCCTTGCGGGCGAACCTGTATGGCGCCATCTTCACTAAAACTTATTTTTTCTATAGGAACCGGTAAAATTACGGGGCCACCTTCGCCAATAACTTGACGACCATGACTTGTTACCAACATACCTTGCGCAGTAATGTTTAGCGTGCCTACTTTTGTATAGGCTTCGTTTCCTGAGTCATCTTGAACCGCAAGCCAGGCGTTATCGCTCATGGCAATATCTAAATCACGACCTGTTTCGATTATGCCGCCAGAGGTCATGTTAGAACCTGGTCGCTCTTGCATTGAAAACACGCGCGTTGGCAAGCCCTCGCCAAATGCTTGCATAGAGCGCGCTTGCGCAAAGTCAGCTTTAAAGCCTGTGGTGTTTGCGTTTGCCAAATTATTGGCTTTAAGTGCAAGCCCTTGTAGGCTTTGCTTAGCGCCAGAGGCTGCAATGTAGACCATTTTGTCCATAACATCGACTCACATAAAAAATCTCTGAGTTGATAAATGCAAAATAGATGCCAGGTTAAATTTGACGCAATATAAGGAAGGTATTGAACGGTTCAGCTACGCTAGTTTTAGCTACATAGCTACAAAAAAGGCTGCAAAAATGCAGCCTTAAAATCTTAACCAAAAATAAGGTTAACTTATCGAATCTGCAAAATACTTTGCTGAATTGTTGAGTTAACTTCAAGCGCTCTTGAGTTTGCTTGGTAGTTACGTTGAGCGGTAATCAAATCAACTAATTCGTTTGTTAAGTTGGTATTTGATTGCTCAAGCGCGGATGAATTAATACTACCAAAAGTACCCGAGCCTGCTTCACCGGCCACTGGCTCACCAGAGTCTATACTTTGCTTCCAGCTGGTATCGCCTACTTGCGAAAGGCCTTGAGAGTTTGGAAAGCGAACCATAGCAACTTGGCCTAAGTAGGTTGAATCGCCATTGCTGTATGAGGCAACAATTTTACCGTCTGTGCCAATATCAATGCCCGCTAAACGACCCACTGTAGAACCATCTTGGTCAAGTGCTTTTACTTCAAAGCCACTTGAGTACTGAGTTGGAATACGGCCAGCTGTGTTGTTTTCATCACGCCAGTTTAGCTCAATACCTGTACTTGGGAATGTTGCGCCGTTATCAAGCATTGACGATAAACCAGTACCTGCACCTGCCGGTAAATTAATTTCATCAAACGTGGTGGCGTTAGTATTTGCTACACCATCTGTTGTGGCGGGTAAACCGCTAGAATCAAAACCAAGTGTGGTAATAGGTGTATATGGTGTAGTTGTTTGCTCTGCACCAGATGTACCGTCTACCACTTTACCATCAAGCGTAGCGTATACTTCCCAGCTATTGTCTGTACCACCTGCAGCTGCATCTTCTTCTTTTACAAAAAAGTATTGCAGAATATGTGGTTCACCTAATGAGTCGTAAACAGTAGTAGACGTCGACGAATTATAGGTACCGTTCGATGTCGGATCAAAATCGAGGCCTGTTGCATCCGCTGTTGCATCTAAGTTGAACGATAAAAATACGTTTTCGGTTGCGCGAGGCGAACCAGATGAATCAGGAATTTGAATTGGGTTAGTTGTACTTAGACTTACCGATGTGGTATCACCTGATGACTCGTCTACTGGAAAAGCTTGTAAATAATTACCTTTGGCATCAACCATAAAGTTATCTTGGTTAAGCTTAAATGCACCTGCACGAGTGTAGGTTAAATCTTGCGACGAAATATCGTCGGTCATTGCAAAATACCCTTCACCGGTAATCGCTAAGTCTAATGAGTTGTTAGTAAATTGCAGTGACCCTTGGTGGAATTGCTGTGCAACCATGGTTGTTTGCACACCATCACCGTTTTTAGTTTTACCTGCACTAAAAACAGATGCAGCGTATACATCGGCAAATTCAGCACGCGATTCTTTAAAACCGGTGGTGTTTACATTAGCAATATTGTTTGCTGTTACGTCTAAGTCTTTTTGAGCGGCAGCTAGGCCTGTAAGTGCGATATTAAAGCTCATAATTCACCTCTAACTTTTAATCTAATAGCCTGCTAGCAGGCGAAATACTTTTTAATTGGTTATGCGATCTCTGCGACATCAGTCAACCTAACCGCACCCTCTTTAGTGTTAATAATAATGCCACTAGAGCCATTGATATTAACGCTTTCAATGTTTTTGAATGTTGCCACCGGTAAGCTTGAAAACTCGCCGTTGGTACTGCCCTCTGCAGTAATAGTGTATTCGCCCTCTGGTAGGCGCTCACCGGATTCATTATTACCATCCCAGCTAAAGCGCACTGCACCCGCTGCTTGCGAACCCATATCGATAGTTCTAACCAGTTGCCCAGAAGCATCTGTGACTTTAATTGTTAAATTATCAACGGCTTCTTCAGCAACCGCAGACCCTTTTGCCTCTCCGCTTTCGCCAAGCTCAAGCGTATTAGATTCTAAAAGCGCTTGCTTACCAACCAGCGTTGATGCTTGTAAGGCAGAGTTTGAGGTCATTGACGAGGCAAGTGACTCAAAATTTGTGTTTAAATCGGTGATGCCTTGCGCCATGGTAAAATTAGTCATTTGCGCAATCATCTGATCGTTATCAGCCGGATTACTCGGATCTTGATACGATAGCTGCTGAGTTAGCAACGAGAAAAAATCTTCCTGCGTTAATGCATCGCTCTCTTCAGTGGTTGTCGCTACTTGGGTCTCTTGCCAAGTTATAGAGTCCAAAAAAGATGAACTAGTACTAATATCGTTACTCATAACCTACCCTCGGTTATCGCTGCCCAAGTAACAGCGTTTTGCTTAACATTTGCTTAGCTGCATCGGCAACTTGCACGTTTGTTTGATAAGAGCGAGAAGCAGAGATCATATTTGCCATCTCCTCAACAACATTAACGTTGGGTTTATAGATATAGCCATTTTCATCCGCACTGGGGTGATTAGGGTTATATTCAATTTGTAGTGGTTTGTTACTCTCAACAATTCCCAGCACTTTAACACCAACAGCGGAGCCCTGAGGGTTGCTGGCTGAGGCAGACGCTTTCGTCAGCTCGGCAGCAAATACAGGTTGGCGTGCTCGGTAAGTTTTGTCTTGGGATGAACTAATTGTATTAGCATTCGAAATATTACTCGCGGTGGTATTTAAGCGAACATTTTGTGCACTCATACCACTGCCTGAAATATCAAAAACGTTATATAAACTCATAATTATTATCCTTGACTACCGAGCGCTTTATTCAGGCCCTTAAATTTACTACTTAAAAATTGCAGGCTTGCCTGATACTCCATCGCATTCTGTGTATACAAGTTTCGTTCCACCTGTATATCAACTGAGTTACCATCGCCTGTATCTCCTTGATTTGGATTGCGAAATAATTCAGAACCACCTACACTTCGAGTACCGCCAGCAATGTGTTTTTCATTGGTAGTAACCATGCTATTGCCGCTTTGCTGAGTTGACCTTGCCGCTTTTAATGCTGAGGCAAAGTCGATATCTTTTGCTTTATAGCCAGGCGTATCAGCATTCGCTATATTTGTGGCAAGTACTTCTGCCCGCTGTGAGCGGATCAACATTGCATGCGGGTGCACACCTAATGCTTTATCAAAACTGATAGCCATAACGTTCTCCAAAAAATTGACTTGCTTAAGTTAAAGCAATTTATAAGCCAGTAGTTTTTAGTTACGTTATTTTTTTATAGAGGGTTGTTATTAAATAAAAAAACGACGCTAAGAACGTCGTTTTTTAATAACAAAGTGATAGGATTATTTTTTTTGGTAGATGATTCCAGGGTTACAACGAACCATATCAAACTCATTACTTAAGCCCGTCATCGACTCCGACGCACCTAAAAATAAATACCCTTTTGGGTTTAGTGCTTGGGCAAACTGACCAATTATTTTTGCTTTAACCTCTGGTGAAAAATAAATCAGGACATTGCGGCAAAAAATAATATCAAACTTCCCCATTAAGGCGTAAGAATCAAGCAAGTTTAAATGTCTAAAGCTCACCTGTTTTCTAACTGAGTCGACAACTTTTGCCATACCGTTGCCGCTATCCATAAAGTACTTTTTACGGCGCTCTGCTGATAGGCCTCGCGCTAATGCCAACGCATCATATTCAGCGTTTTTACACATATCGAGCATTGTGTTAGAAATATCAGTACCAATAATTTGAGCCCCCATACGCAACACGCCCGGTTGCTTGGCCTGAAACTCAGCAACAGACATGGCAATAGAGTATGGTTCTTGGCCTGAAGAGCTGGCCGCTGACCAAATTTTTAATGGTCGGCGGGCGTCTTTAAACTCTGGAAACAGTTTATTTTTTAAAAGCTCAAATGGGTATTGATCCCTAAACCACAAGGTTTCGTTAGTGGTCATGGCATCAACTACAGCGGCTCTAAGTTGCCGCTCATGAGGGCCAAGCGTTTTACTCACTAATTGTGATAAAGATTCAACATTAAAACGAGCCATAAGCGGCGCAAGCCTACTTTTTACTAAATACTGCTTGTTTTCGCCTAGCACAATACCACATTGTTGCTCTAAAAATGAGCGAAACTGATCGTAGTCACTTTGCTGCAAATCTTTATTATTCAAATTAATAACACCTATTGTTGTTTAGTCGCAATGAACCCATTTTTTAACTGCTGTTGCCAATTCATCAGGGTTAAATTTTGCTATAAAGTCATCCGCGCCTACTTTTTCGATCATCGCCTGATTAAACACCCCACTCAAAGAAGTGTGTAAAATAACATGTAGAGGCGCTAATTTTGGATCTGCTTTAATTTCTGCTGTTAATGTATAGCCGTCCATTTCAGGCATTTCAACATCAGAGATAAGTAAACCTACACGCTCAGTAATATCATTTTTACAATCAAGCTCGGCTATTTCTTTAAGCCTAACTAAAGCCTCTTTACCATTTTTTGCAAGCTCAGTTTGCACGCCAAGTGGCTCAAGTGCTCTTTTTACTTGGTTACGTGCAACAGCTGAATCGTCGGCAATAAATACAATGCGCTCGCCTAAATCTTTTTGTATTGCACTATCGGCAGCAAGGTCGGCACTAACCTCGGTATTTACTGGACAAATTTCGTTTAAGATTTTTTCTACATCGAGAATTTCGACCAATTCGTTTTCAATCTCGGTAACGGCAGTTAAATAAGAGTAACGCCCTGCTCCTGACGGAGGTGGCATTATTTTTTCCCAGTTCATGTTAACAATTCGCTCAACGCCGCCAACTAAAAAGCCCTGCACAGAACGATTGTATTCTGCAATTATAATGAAGCTGTCTTTAACATTTTCAATAGGTCGGCCGCCTACGGCCATTGATAAGTCGATAACTGAAATAGTTTGACCACGAATATGCGCCACACCCCGAATGTATGCATTTGATTTAGGCATACTCGTTAAAGGAGGACATTGCAGTACTTCTCTTACTTTAAATACATTGATCCCAAAACGCTGACGCCCTCTGAGCTTAAATAATAGTAATTCTAGGCGGTTCTGCCCAACCAACTGGGTGCGTTGGTTTACTGAGTCTAAAATGCCTGCCATTCAAATCTCCTAAAGAAAACAAATAATGCGGAACGATAATTGCTTTCTGTTTATAAAGCTACATAACATCGCGGGAGCGTCTACTTTTTGACGCAAAATATTTATACCCTGTTTGAAACCATAAGCATAGTCGAAACATTATGAGTTTGTTAAAAAAAGTCAGAAGATACAGTGTTTTTTATTTTCTTGCTAGCCTCTGCTTAGCAACACCTTTGCATGCAAAAGTGTTTAGTAAAGATTTATTACAAGAAATAGCAATTTCTCATATTGCAGAGCAAGTTACCGTGCCACTTGAAAAAAATGTGGAGATTACCGCGCTTGCCCTCGATAGCCGCATTCCTGATAGAGTATGCGAAAACGAGCCAGAATTAGTCGTGCCAAATGAGCCGCCATTTACCCGCCAGGTGACTGTACAAATAAAATGTAACGATGCGCAAAGCTGGACTCAATATGTCCATGTAAGAATAGTTAAAATGGCGCCCGTTGTGGTTGCCACGGCAAATCTAGCCCGTGGTGAAGTTATTACTAAGTCTCATTTAAGCGTACAAATGAAGCCTTCGCAGTTTGTTAGGGTACAATATTTAGATGACCCTTTAATGCTTATTGGCAGCCGCAGTAAGCGAAATATAAGAAGCGGTATGCCGGTTTTGCTTAACCAAATTTGTATGGTTTGCAAAGGCGACGCTGTTAATATTTATGCGAGTATTAAAGGACTTAGAATAAAAACCACGGGGATAGCACTTGAAGATGGCACCCTTGGTGAGCAAGTACAGATCAAGAATAAAAAATCCGGTAAAATTTTGAATGCACGCGTAGATGGTGTAGAGTCTGTGCAAGTAAATATTTAATTTCGATTTATACTAAAGTATCCTATGTATATGCCGATAACTTGGCATAAGTTGGGTAATATACAGGTTTATTATTATGGTTAATCAAGTTAATGGCAGTAATCAACAAGCTAATGCGCTTACAAACGCAAAACAGCAACAAGTTGATATTAAAAAAGATAACGCTGCAAGTACACAAACAACACAGACTCCTTCGCCTAAAGCGGCGAGCGATTCAGTGAGCCTGACGCCGCAAGCACAGCAGTTAAAAACACTGCAAGATAAAGCACAGCAATCATCTGGCTTTGATAGTGAAAAGGTCGCTGAGCTTAAAAAAGCGATTACCGAAGGTAAATACCAAATTGATGCTGAAAAGCTGACTAAAAACTTAGCTGATTTTGAGTTTAACGTATATGGCTGATCACAATAGTTTAATTAGCGTTAAATTAAATGAACAAGTTAAATGCTTGGATTCATTATATGCGTTATTAAACGAAGAGCTTAGTATTATTGCCTCTCGCAGAGGTGAAGGTTTAAAAGAACTTGCCCAACAAAAAATGTCTTTTTTAACTAAGCTTACGCAGCTCGATAAAGAGTTGAATAAACTTTTTGCTGCAAATGATGAAAATGCCCCTGACGTGACTGAACGAGTAGCGCAAGTTAAAGCGCAGTTAGCGCAGTGCCAAAAACAAAATAAAGTAAACTCACATGCTGCCCGCCAAGCACACTTAAGTGTAAAACAATTAAAAGATATTTTAATTGGCGCCCCAACTAGTATGACTTACGACCAAGGCGGTAGCGTAGTAAATACAGATAACAAGTTAGTTCGTAACCTAAAAGCTTAACTGCTTTTATCTATCCTAATTTATTAAAAAAGCCCTTATTGAAGTCTCAATAAGGGCTTTTTTAGGTTTACTACTTAGCACAAAATAATAACCACACTTTTGATTAAGTGAGTTTTAGAAACCCACTTCAGTTATTTAACTGAAGTGGGTTACTGATTTAAATATCTGTTTGGTTATTACCATTTTCAATTAAGTGTTTAATCATTTCCTCTGATTGATTTTGAACATCAACTGCTGGCGCAGCTTCATCGGTACTTCCGCCACTTTGTGCAGGGCTATAAGCAATTGCAGAGCCTTCATCGTCAATCAAAGTATTAAGAGCAACGAGTTGCTCGGTTTCAGAGTCAATAATTACATCGTTTATATTAAGTGGCTCTGTTTCACTCACTTGTACAACTTGCTCTGATGAACTTGCCATGGCCCCTGCGTTTGCTAAGTTGGTGGTTTCGGTGCTCAACAGACCTTCATTTTGCGTATCACCCAATGCTGACTCTTCGCTAAATGACGCCGGCATAGTGTCGCCAGCACCTGAGCTAGATTGTGAGGTATACATATTTCCGGACTCCTCTATCACATTATCCGTATTTTTGATTAAGTAGTTTCCTGCCTCATCAACAGTAACAAAATAGTATTGCTCCCCTCCACCAATGTTTAGGTTGGCTAAGTTTAATACCCCTCCCCAATCTCCATTATTATCTGAAGTAAAGCTACTTGATAGTTCTAATACATCTAAATCTAGACCGAGTAAGTCAACGCCCAATAACGAAGAGCCAATAATGTATACTTCAGTATCTGGCTCTGTTGTCCCTTCAACTGATGGAAATAAAATTCCTAATACTCCTGAACTAAAATCAGTAACCACAAAACCTATTGGCGTGGTATCTATAATCAATCCAGAGAGGCTACCGCTTGAGATTGTATTGCCTGATGCATCAGTTGCTACCGCTGATACAGTATAAGCCCAATCAGCTAACCCCGTATCCGGTGAGGCACTCCATACACCTGATCCGTTAGCAGTTACCTGTTTAGTGACTTCTGTTGCACCGCTAAAGGTGACTAATATAGTTTCACCAGCGCCCGCAGTCCCCGTAACAAGTGGGTTTTGATCTGCTGTTAGTTCTAACCCCGAGTCAATTGTAATACCTGAGTCAATTGCGCTACTTGTTGATTGTGTACCTGTATTACCTGCGCTATCAGCAATGCTTACATCTACGCTGTAATTACCCTCAGGAAGTACTTCTGCAGAGGTCACACTCCAACTTCCATCAGGTCCAACTGTTGTTTGAACATTGTGAGTGGCACCCGCTGAATCAGTAAACATAACGATTACTAACGCGCCTTCAAAGCTTCCAGTTACTGACCCTGTAACAGTAGGCGTAGTATCTTGACCTACAACAATTGGATCTATGACTACAGTTGGTGCAGTGTAGTCTGTGCTTGACACCATTGTATCGCTAGAGGAGTTACCCGCAGTATCACTTATTGATGCTGTTGCACTAAAGCTACCTTCACTTAATGGAGTAGTCGCTGTTACTGACCATGTGCCATTGCCTGCAACTTGGGCAGTAAGTGTTTGTGAACCGTTATTAGCATCAGTAATAACCACGCTCAGTGTTGTACCTGCTGGTGCATCACTTATACCTGTAATGGTTGGTAGCGGATTATTAGTAACGGATAACTGGTCAACCTCAATTGTTGGCGGTGTTAAATCAACAATACCACCTAGGCTTGTAGAACTAGTAAGCCCTAAGTTTTCGACTGTCGCATCACCCGTAAACGCGCCTTCAGCTAATGGTGTGGTGGGTATTAATGTCCATACACCAGAAATAGCTTGAGTATTGTAGGTTGTTGCATTACCACTGCTATCTGTAATAACAACTTCTACATTACCGTTTATTACATCGGTAGTACCACTAATCGTAGGAGTTGTATCGCTTGTATCTATTATTGGGTTAATTAATAGGCCCGGTAAAGTGGTGCTAACGGTGCCCGTTTGTGTCACTGTTGCTATATTTCCTGCATCATCAATACTAATAGCCTCGACGGTTAAATCGCCCTCAGCAAGTAAAGGTGCAACAACAAGCCACGTGCCATCTCCTAATACTGTTGTAGTAACTTCATAAAGTGTGTTAGCAGAGTCGGTAATATTAACCGTGATTAAGCTACCGGTTTCTTCGTCACTGGTGCCAGTAATAGTAGGCGTTAATGTATTAAGTACACCAAAGGCGTCTATTTCTAACGATGGCGGTATGGTATCAATCGTCACTTGCTCAGTAGCAGACTGGCCTAGATTACCCGCAGCATCAGTAATACTTGCGAATACACTATATATACCATCAGGTAGGCTAGTGGTTACTAATGACCACGTGCCGTCGCTACCAACAAGGGCATCAAATACTGTTGCGTTGCCGTTACTATCTATCACAGTTACATCAATGTCTGTGCCTTGAGCTTCTTCAGAAGTACCAGAAATAGTTAAAATGTCAGTATTGCTGATGCTCAACGGTAAAATATCTACCACAGGCACTAACGTATCAACAACAAACTCGAGCGTTTGTGTTACTACATTTCCGGCATCATCAGTGATACTCACGTTGGCAACATGCTGCCCTTCAGTCAGCGCATCAACCTCCAGTGAAAATAGCCCTGCTGCATTCACTGTTGTTGTTAGTACTGAGCCTCCGTCCAGCTGAATCTCTACCACTCCATTAATTAAATCACTGGTTCCTTGAATAATTGGAGTAGAATCTGACGTTGTACCAATCACTTGCAAATTAAGCGTTGGCGAGATGGTATCTACTACACTGCTTAGCAGCTGTGTAGCTGTGATCCCGACTTCACTTAATACATTTACAGTTACAGTAAACACGCCCTCAGCAAGTGATTGAGGAACCTGTACAGTCCATGAATTATCTGCCTGCACTATGGCAAGCAAATCTTGTGCTATGTTATCGCTATCTACCACTCTAACTAGCACTTCGGTGCCTGGGGCTTGGTCGGTCGTACCGCTAATTACTGGTAAACCCTCGCCAGCTACAAAGTCAACCACCGCATTAAGTAACGGCGTTGAAGCATCTACATCTGCCGTCGTAATAGTGGTGGTGTTACCCGCTTCATCAGTTGCAGAGGCTTCAACAATTGATAGGCCAATAATATTAACCGCTAGGCCTAATAACTCCCAATCACCATTGGCATCGGTGGTTACATCGTAAGTTAAGTTAGCCAAATCACCTGCTAATTCTAAATTAACGGTAACTGTTTTACCTTCACCTAAATCGGAAGTACCAGATAAAGATACTAGCTGTCCTAATACGAACGAAGGCACAATTGGACTTCCCATAGTTTGCTAGACACCCAATGAGTTACATTGTAACTTCTAATTAGAGGTGTTTTATGAGCAAAGGCAAACGGTATACCCAAGAATTTAAAATAGAAGCAGTTAAACAAATAACTGAACGTGGTTATTCAGTTGCTGAAGTATCAGAACGATTAGATATTTGTACCAAAACGTTATATCACTGGCGAAGCCAGTTATCAGAGAAACCCAAACAAACCAAAT